>ERZ773242.30-NODE-30-length-133051-cov-24.351236_pt1 | contig 133051 bp, 122 predicted proteins | sample MGYA00511077_ERZ773242 | MGnify/ENA primary metagenome ERZ773242 (study PRJEB29015, sample SAMEA2737754) | human gut metagenome | biome: human gut; feature: human-associated habitat; material: faeces | place: China | collected 2012 ... | reverse complement strand
AAAATATTTAATAATTATTATTTTAATATTTAAAATTAATAATAAAAAATTTATAAATATAAAATAATATTAAAATATATTAAGAATAAAATTTATAAATTAATGAGAATAAAAATATTTAATCATAAATATTTAAATATTTTAAACTAATAATTATAAAAAAAGTAAGAAACATTTTATTATAATTAGAAAAAATATAAAATATGATTATTTCAACTTCAGAAAATTGTATAGCAAAATTGATATACATAAAATACTTCAACTAAGAGTCCGATAAATTTTATGAATCTATAATCCATTATAAGAAAATTTAAAACATGTCAATTAGAATAATTAATTACAATATATTAAAAGAATAACAAATGATGTTTTATAATATAGAAGTAAGGGATTCGTTGAAAGAGGAAAAGTAAGGGGAATAAATACTTGCAGAAAATTAACGTATTAGAATTAAAAAAACAAGTAAGGTTACATAACGTAAAAATAAAAATAGATATCTTTTCATACTTTTCTACAAAATAAAACATAATAATGTAAAAATATGTAAATACAAAATAGAATAATCGAGATAATTAGTATCTATAATAAAAAAATAAATGCTAAAAAATGGAAATATAAAAAGCGAAAGTTTGAAGGTTTTTTAGAAAAAAATGAAAAATATTATAAAGTTTTTTTATACTAAAATATTTTAAACGTAATAAATAGTGTAATATTATTTAAAAGAATATTATTTTTTTATTAAAACAAAATAATATTATCTATAAAAAATATTTAAATCTATTATAAAGAAATTATTACTTAAGAAAATAATTAGATAAAGAATTTATAAAAAACTTAATAAATATTTTGGAAAAAATATAAAACTAATTATACCACATTTTTATAATAATTATTTTTTACATTTAATAAGAAAATAAAAATTAATTTTTTAAAAATTTTACTATAATATTAATTATGTATAAAATAAAATTAAAATTAATAATACTAATTAGATAATTTGGAAATATTTTATTATGCTCAAAAATATATAGAATGGAAAATATGAAAAATAGAATTAAATAAATGAAAATTAATTATTTCATATAAATAATATTTTTGGAGATAAATTAATTAAATATTTAAATTTAATGTACAGTACTAAATAACTATATAAAAGACAATCCTTTAAAAGGAAAACATAGATGGCTTTTATAAAAAAGTCATAAAACATTAGTGTACATAAAATTATAACTAGAATATGAAAAAAATTTTGAGAACACTAAAAAACATTTACAAGAGATAATGGTAAAATAGAAGTATAAATATTAGACAGATCCAAAAAATGATAGGTTTCTTTATATTAAAAGTAATAAATTATTATATTTTTAAAATTGTAAATAACAAGGGAATTAAAAGGTTTAAAAAGTTTAATGGTTTAAAAACTTTACAAGAATATTATTAACATAATATAATGAACAAAAAATTAAATTTTATATATTATAAATATAATTAGAATATACGGTGTAAAAATATGGAAAAGCAAAAAAGAATTTTAGAATAACTTCTGTTCTAAAATATTTGTAGAAAAATGGTAAAAAAAGGAATATGATTTTTCTTGACATTTATAAAAATATAAAATAAAATATTCAATAACATAATTAAAGGAGATGGTAATAATTGTAATTCATTCTATTCAAAAATGGTTGCCTTTTGAAAAAATATTAGAAAACGGAATTATTAAATTAAAAAATAATTCATATATAATGATATTAAAAATAAAACCAATTAATTATAATTTAAAATCTAATTTGGAAAAAGAATCAATTTTAAATTCTTATAAATTATTTCTAAAAACATTTAATTTTAATATTCAAATAATTATTAAAAGTCAAAAACAAGATTTATCTAATCATATTATTAAAATAATTAATTCTCAAAAAAAAGAATCACAAATAATAAAAAATATTTCAAATAAATATTTAGAAAATATTGAAAAAATAAAATTAATTAGTAAATCGGATTCAAAACAATTTTTTATTATTATTAATCAACCACAAGAAAATAATAAAGAAGAAATTTGTATTGACCAATTAAATGAAAAATACTTAAAAATTAAAGAAGGGCTTCTAAGATGTGGAAATATTGTAACTAATGTAAATAATGAGAAAGAAACTAAAGAAATAATAAGAAATTATATATTTTTAAATGATGACGAAAATAGGATGTGATTAGTATTAATAAAGAAAAAGAATTAATAAAAAAACAAAAAGATGAATTGAGCCCAAGTTATATTAATTTAAAAAATCCAAGATATATGGAGATTGATGGCAAGTATTGTTCATCATTATTAGTTGTTGATTATAGTAGAGAGCAAAGAGATTTAATTTTTAAACCATTAATTGATACTAATATTAATATAAATATGTCAATATTTTATGAAGAGCAAGATCCATATAAAGTTGTAAAAGACTTAACATATAATATTGGAAATACAGCTGTTGATTTAGAGGCAGGGAAAAATAAGCAGGATATTGACATTGTTGAATATACTCATGATGATGCAAAGTATATTAGGAAACAACTGCAAGTAAATGATGAGGCATTTTATTATCTTTATGTTTACATAACTATATATAATGAAGATTTAAAAGATCTAAAAATTAATACAGATAAAATTATAAGTATTTTACAGAGTAGAGGAATAAAGGTAAGACAGGCCTATTTTAGGCAGGAGCAAGCTTTTTTTTCTACACTTCCATTAATGATAAATCACAAAGATGTAAAAGAAGCTACTAAAAAGAACATTTTGACAGAAGGTCTGGTTGCAACATATCCTTTTATTTCTTCATCTATCTGTGATACAAATGGAATTTTTATTGGAAAAAATATTTACAATAATTCACTAATTTTTGTTGATAGATATGATCAGGAAAAATATAAAAATGCTAATATGTGCGTATTTGGAACGAGTGGGGCAGGAAAATCTTATTATATTAAATTGAATATTTTGAGATATAGATTGTTTGGAATTGAACAATATGTTATTGATCCGGAAAGGGAATATACAGGACTTTGTAATAAACTAGAGGGAACGTTATTAAAGTTGGGACCGAATTCAGAAACATATATAAATGTTTTTGATATAAGAAAAGAAAGTATAGAGAAAGGAGAAAAAGGTTTTCTTGCAAATAAAATAATAAAATTAATTGGATTTTTTAATTTAGTTTTTGGAGAATTAGATGAAGAAGAAAAAGGTTTGATTGAAGAAAAAATTATTCAAACTTATGAAAAAAAGAATATTAATTTTGATGATAAAAGTTTATATAAAAATAATGAAAATAAAAAAATATTTAAAGAAACAATTGATATGCCAATTTTGGAAGATTTTTATAATATATTAGGAGAAGACGAAAAAACGAAAAAATATCAAATAAAATTATTACCATTTGTAAAAGGTTCACTAAACTTTTTTAATAAATTTACTAATGTGAAATTAAATAATAAATTAATTGTTGCAGATGTTTATGAGTTAGGTGAAGAAAATTTAAAATATGGAATGTATATTTTCACAGAATTATTTTGGGACAAGATTAAAGAAAATAGAAAAAATAAAAAGGCAATTTATTTAGATGAGATTTGGAGATTGATTGGTGTAACATCTAATAAAAATGTGGCAGGTTTTGTGTATAAAATATTTAAAACAATAAGAAAATACGGTGGAAGTGCTGTTGCAATAACTCAAGATATTTCGGATTTATTTAGCTTGGAAGAAGGAAATTTTGGAAAGAGTATTTTAAATAATACAAGCATAAAAAATTTCTTCTCTCTTGAGGAAGAAAATATAAAAGTATTAAAAAAATATACTAACATTTCAGAAAAAGAAGAAATTGACATAAAATCATTAAGAAGAGGCGAAACGCTTATGTTTGTTGGAGAAAATCATATTCTCGCAGAGGTAAAAAGTTTTAATTATGAAGATGACATAATTAATAATGAAGAAGAAAAAAATGAAAATTAAATATTATTATATTTTATAAAAATATATGATTTAAATTTTTTTATGAAATATTTATTAAATAATTTTTATTAAAATAAAAAAAATTAGAGGAGAAAGTTTATGAATAATTTAGAAGTTGAAAATCAAATAACAAATGACGTTTCTATTGAAAATAAACAGAGAAATTTTTTGCAGACAAATATAGGGAAAGCCGTTAATACTGGATTGAATATAGGTCTTAGGTATATTCTTCCGGATGTAATAGAAGACCAAGTTATAGAAATAAAAGATAGTTTTTTACAAAATGGATTTAAAGAGGGAATTCAAACAGCAATTGATTCAGCAATTAATTTTGGAAAAAGTGCACTAGGAATTGTAACAGGAAATTTTGAAAATATACAACAAATGCAAACAGCAGTTAAATCTGGAGGAATAATAGATGGAATTTCAAATGTATTAAATTTTACTATTAATAAGGTAGTTAATAGTGGAAAGATTCCGTATGCCTTAGGTAGTGCAATCAAAACGGGAAAAAATGCTATATTAAATAATATAACAAAGAATATAGAAAGCGAGTTTGAAAATCAAGTAAATCAGATTGAAAAATTAAATAAATATACAAATAATTGGAAGGATTATTTTAACAATAAAGATTTTGATGGAATGCAGAGAGAGTATGATAAGATTAGAGGGAAAATGAAAGAAATTGCACCAATAGAAAATACAATAAAAACAGCAAGAGTGATAGAAAACTTACATAAATTAATAAAAAATAATGGAAAAAATTTCGACTTGACGAGTGAGGAATTAGAGCTTGCAAAAATGCTTTAAATTACTAAAAAAAACTAGATAAAATAGACTGTTTTGCTTGCAAAAAAAGTATTCTTTTAGTATAATACAAACATAGATATAACTTAGAAAAGAGGTAAATATATGGACTCAAAAGACACAGAATTAGAAGACAGAGATGGTAAAATAATAGAGAGAGACATCGAAGACGAAATGAAAACTGCATATATAGATTATGCAATGAGTGTTATTGTATCTAGAGCTTTACCAGATGTAAGAGATGGTTTAAAACCAGTTCATAGAAGAATTTTATATACTATGTATGAAGATGGTTTAACATCAGATAAGCCATATAGAAAATCAGCAACTACAGTCGGTGACGTTTTAGGTAGATATCATCCACATGGAGATTCATCTGTATATGATGCAATGGTTAGAATGGCTCAAACATTCTCACTTAGATACCCATTAATTGATGGACATGGAAACTTTGGTTCAATCGATGGTGATGGAGCAGCTGCTTATCGTTATACAGAAGCAAGAATGTCTAAAATTGCAGAAATTATGTTGACTGATATTGAAAAAAATACAGTAGATTTTATGCCTAACTTTGATGATAGACTTCAAGAGCCAACTGTATTGCCAGCAAAGATTCCAGCACTTTTAGTAAATGGTTCTTCAGGAATTGCTGTAGGTATGGCAACAAATATTCCACCACATAATTTAACAGAAGTTATAAATGGTATTATTAAAATTATTGATGATGACAATGTAACTGATGAACAATTAATGCAAATAATTAAAGGACCAGATTTTCCAACTGGAGGAATGATTCTTGGAAGAGAAGCAATCAAACAGGCATATACAACAGGAAAAGGAAAGATAACTGTAAGAGCTGAAGCTGAAATTGAAGAAATGAGTAATGGAAAACAAAAGATTATTGTAACATCATTACCATATCAGGTAAATAAGGCTAAATTGATTGAAAATATAGCAAACCTTGTAAAAGAAAAAAGAATTGAAGGAATATCAGAACTTAGAGATGAGTCTGATAGAGAAAATGCTGTAAGAATTCATATTGGACTTAAAAAGGATGCAAATGCAAGAGTTGTATTAAATCAGTTATATAAAAACACACAAATGCAAGATACATTTGGAGTAATAATGTTAGCTTTAGTTGATGGTCAACCTAGAATACTGACTTTAAGACAATGCTTAGATTACTACATAGACCATAGAAAAGGTGTTATATTACGTAGAACACAATTTGAACTTGATAAAGCATTAGCAAGAGCCCATATATTAGAAGGTTTAAAAATAGCATTAGATAATATTGATGAGGTAATTAATATAATAAGATCATCATATGATGATGCTAAAGAAAGATTAATGGAAAGATTTGGCCTTTCGGATATTCAAGCTCAAGCAATATTGGATATGAGATTAAAAACTTTATCTGGATTGCAGAGAGAAAAGATTGAAGAAGAGTACAATGAGTTAATGAAGTTAATTGCTCATTTAAGAGAAATATTAGGTAGCGAGAAACTTGTATTCGAAATCATCAAAGAAGAATTAACAGAAGTTAAAGAAAAATATGGTGATGAAAGATTAACAAAGATTGTTGCTGCTGAAGGTGAATTTAATGAGGAAGACCTTATAAAAGAAGAACAAATGGTAGTTGCATTAACTCACTTTGGTTACATAAAGAGAATGCCAATAGACACTTATAGAAGCCAAAAAAGAGGCGGAAAAGGTATTAGTGGTATTTCTACAAGGGAGGAAGATTTCGTTAAACAAATATTCACAACTTCTACTCATGATACAGTATTGTTCTTTAGCAATAAAGGAAAATTGTATAGATTAAGAGGATATGAAATTCCAGAAGCAGGTAGAACTGCTAAAGGAACTGCGATTGTGAACTTATTAAGTTTAGATGCAGGTGAAAAGATTTCTGCGGTAATACCAATTTCAGATTTTGAAGATAGCAAATATCTATTAATGGCTACGAAAAATGGATTGATAAAGAAAACTCCATTACAAGAGTATAATTCAAGTAGAAAGACTGGATTATTGGCAATAACGTTGAAAGATGATGATGAGCTAATAGATGTTAGGTTAACAGATGGTCAAGATAATGTTGTATTAGTTACTGAAAAAGGACTTTGTATAACATTTGATGAGAAAGACGTAAGACCAGTTGGAAGATCTGCACAAGGCGTACTAGGAATTCGTTTAGATGAGGATGACAATGTAATTGGAATGGAATCTATAGTATCAAATAATAAAGGCGTTACATTATTAGCAATTACTGAAAATGGTTTCGGAAAGAGAACAGAACTTGACGAATATAGAGTACAGAATAGAGGAGGAAGAGGTGTAATTACATACAAGATTACCCCTAAGACTGGAAATATAGTTGGAATAAGAATGGCAAAAGAAGACGATGATGTAATGTTAATTACAAACTCTGGAACTATTATAAGAATTAATGTTAAAGATGTAAGCATATTAGGAAGAGCAACACAAGGTGTAACATTAATGAGAACGAACGAAAATGAAAAGGTTGTAAGTATAGAAACTGTAGAACCAGAAGAATAAAATAAAGTATAAATTAGGCTTTTCATGTTAGATTGAAATTTAACAAGGAGAGCTTAATTTTGTGTAAAAAAAGAATTACAAATTATATTTATTTATAAAATGTAATTCTTTTTTAGATTATTTATTATTTTTCTCTAAATTATCTTTAGCAACTGCCATTAATAATTTTATTCTATTTGTCTGGTTTGCTTCACTTGCACCTGGGTCATAGTCTATTGGAGAAATATTAGCGTAAGGATATTTTTCTCTTATTGTTTTTATTACACCTTTTCCAACAACATGGTTTGGCAAACATGCGAAAGGCTGTACACATACTATGTTAGAAATTCCATGTTCTATGTATTCTACCATTTCTGCTGTTAGGAACCAACCTTCACCAGTCTGATTTCCAATCGAAAGAATATCTTTTACTTTGTCTTCTAGTTCCCAAATATCGCAAGGTTGTAAATAACCTTTTTTAGAATTTGCTAGAGCAATTCTTTCATCTTTCTCAAGAATGTCTATTAATTTTATTGCAAGTTTAAATATTTTGGCTTTATATTTATCTGTCTTTATAAGTGTGTTAAAAGTTATTTTGTGTGTTGCCATGAATTTTACAAATCCCATAAAATCTGGAAGTATAACTTCTGCACCTTCTTGTTCTAATTTTTCTGCTATGAAATTGTTGCCAAATGGATGATATTTTATTAAAACTTCACCAACTATTCCAACTTTTGGTTTCTTAATAGAAGTATCTAATTCAATTTTTTCAAAGTCGTTAACCATATCATAAATGCTTTTCTTAAATTCTGATAAAGAAGAGTGTACAACTAATTCTTTGCATTTTTGCATCCATTCATCATATAGTTTTTGCGTTTCACCTTTGTTTACCTCATAGACTCTATTTTTAGTAAGCATTTTTTGAAGTAAGTCTCCGTAAACAACAACCTTAAGAAGTTTTTCTACCATGTCTGGAGTTATTTTAAATCCTGGCATCTTTTCCATTCCAACAACATTAAATGAGATAACAGGAATATTAGCAAATCCAGCATCTTTTAATGCTTTACGAATGAATCCTATGTAGTTTGTAGCTCTACATCCACCACCAGTTTGAGACATTATTAAAGCAGTCTTGTTTAAATCATATTTTCCAGATTCAAGAGCTTCAATCATCTGACCTGTAACTAAAATTGATGGATAGCAAGCATCATTATTTACGTACTTTAATCCAGTTTCTACTGTATGTTGTGTACAGTTACGTAGTAGCTCAAGATTGTATCCGCAAGACCTTACGGCCGTTTCGATTAGCTCGAAATGTATTGGAGCCATTTGAGGGCATAGTATTGTATAGTCTTTCATATCTTTAGTAAACATAACTTTTTTTACGGTATAATCTGCGTCGCAATTTGTGCATACATTATCTTTTTCACGTTTGTTCATACTTGCAAGAAGTGAACGGATACGAATTCTAACTGCACCTAAATTATTTACTTCATCAATTTTTATTAATGTGTACATTTTATTATAACTTGATAATATTTCTTCAACCTGATCTGTTGTTACAGCATCTACGCCACAACCAAATGAGTTTAATTGCACAAGTTCTAAATTATCATGCTTTCCAACAAAATCAGCTGCTGCATATAGTCTTGCGTGGTATACCCATTGATTTACAACCCTTAATGGAGCTTTAGGTTCTGTTTGGTTTGCAATACTGTCTCCAGTAATAACGCCAAGCCCGAGGCTTGTAATTAATGTATCGATACCATGATTAATTTCTGGATCTACATGATATGGACGCCCAGCAAGAACAATACCTTTTAGATGATTTTTCTCTAAATATTCTACGGCCTTAGCACCTTCAGCATGTATATCTGCTCTGCAATGTTGATATTCTTCTTCTGCGAGTTTAGCAGCATTTAATAATTCTTTCTTCGTGAAATTGTACTTTTTAAATTCAGGCAAACCTAGAATTGTTTCTGCTAAAGTTTTTGCATCAAAAGGTAAGAATGGATTCAAAAAAGTAATATCCTTGTCTTTTAATTCTTCGACATTGTTTTTCAAAACCTCTGAATACGAAATTACAATAGGGCAGTTATAATGATTATCTGCTGATTTATATTCTTTTCTAGAATATGGTACACATGGATAGAATATTGTTTTTATTCCTTGTTTTACTAAACTAATTATATGACCATGTGATAATTTGGCTGGGTAACAAACAGATTCAGAAGGCATTGATTCCATGCCTTTTTCGTATGTTTTTCTGTTACTTTTTTCAGAGATTATAACTCTAAATCCAAGTTTGGTTAAAAATGTAAACCAGAAAGGGTAATCTTCATACATATTTAAAACTCTAGGAATTCCTATAACACCACGAGGTGCATTTTTTTCCTCAAGAGGAGTGTAGTCAAAAATTCTCTTATATTTATATTTTACTAAGTTTGGTAATTCTTTATTTTCCGAAACGATTCCAGTTCCTTTTTCACATCTATTACCAGAAATATGCTTTGTACCATTGCTAAATTTGTTTATTGTGAGTAAGCAGTGGTTTTCACAACCATTACAACGCACATGTGATGCTTCAACTTTTAAGTTATTTATAGCATCCAAGTCAGAGATAGTAGAAACATATTCCATATCTTTATTTGCTTCGTATTGTTCTTGAGCTAAAAGTGCAACACCATAAGCACCCATAAGCCCAGCAATGTCAGGTCTTACAACATTTTTTCCAACTAACAATTCAAATGCACGCAAAACAGCATCATTATAAAATGTTCCACCCTGAACTACAATATGAGAGCCTAAAACCTTCATATCTCTAATCTTCATAACTTTTTGAATGGCATTTTTTATTACAGAATAAGAAAGCCCTGCTGAAATATCTCCCACACTATAGCCTTCTTTTTGAGCCTGTTTTATTTTGGAATTCATGAATACAGTACATCTTGAACCTAAATCGACAGGATTTCTTGCGGAAATAGCAGAATTTACAAATTCGCTAATTGTTAGTCCAAGACTCTTTGCAAATGTTTCTATAAATGAACCACATCCAGAAGAACAAGCTTCATTTAGCATTATGTTATCTATGGAGTTATTTTTCAGCTTAATATATTTCATGTCTTGACCGCCAATGTCTACTATACTAGTAACATTAGGCATAAACTTCTTAGCAGCTGTATAATGTGCAATTGTTTCAATTTCGTTCAAATCAACATTTAATGCTGTTTTAATAAGTGCTTCTCCGTAACCGGTAACACCACTGTATCTAATAGTTACTCCTTCAGGAAGTACTTTATATAATTCTTTTAGCATATTTGTTACACTTTTTAGAGGATTTCCTTCATTTCCTGCATATAAAGAGTACAACAAAGCGCCTTCTGTATCGGTTACAACGAGTTTTGTGGTTGTAGAGCCTGCATCAATACCTATAAAACAATCTCCTTTATAGGTTGATAAATCACCTTTTTTTACAACATCTTTGCTGTGACGTGCTTTAAATTCCTCGTATTCTGAATCTGTTACAAATAAAGGCTTTAGAGGATTTGTTGTAGAGTCATGTGAGCTTCTTAGAACTTGAATTTTTGCCATTAATTTCTGAGTAGAAATTGGAGTTGTTTCCAGAGAATCTAATGCTGCACCTTTTGCAACTAATAAATGTGCTTCATCTGGAATTATTACTTGTTCATCAGTCAAATGAAGTGTTTCTATGAATCTATTTCTTAACTCTGAAAGATAGTTAAGAGGTCCTCCTAAAAATGCTACATTTCCGCGTATTGGTCTTCCGCATGCAAGTCCGCTAATAGTTTGATTAACAACGGCTTGGAATATAGAAGCTGCAATATCTTCTCTTGCCGCACCTTCATTTATAAGAGGTTGTACATCAGTTTTTGCGAATACTCCACAACGTGATGCTATTGGGTAGATAATTGAGTGCTTTTTGGCAAGTTCATTTAAGCCAGAAGAGTCAGTGTTTAACAATGATGCCATCTGGTCAATAAATGCACCAGTACCACCAGCGCAAGTTCCATTCATACGCTGTTCAATAGACTTTCCAAAATATATAATCTTAGCATCTTCGCCGCCAAGTTCAATTACAACATCAGTTTTGGGAATGTATTTTTCTACGGCTCTTTTGCAAGCAACAACTTCTTGAATAAAAGGTACATTCAAAAATGTTGCTGCAGACATTGCGCCAGATCCTGTAAGAGCGATAGTAAATTCAGCATCAGGGTAACGATTGGCTAAATTATCTAAAACTGCACATACTGTATTTTTTGTATCTGAATTATGACGTTGGTAGCTTGTATAAATTGTGTTAAGATTATTATCCATAACGGCAATCTTTACTGTAGTAGATCCAACATCAAGTCCTACATGCAATAAATTGTTCATATTAAATCTCCTTATGTTTTAAATAAAAACTACCCTAATTTTATACGGAAAAGCGGATTTTGTCAAATGAAACTGACTAACTGTCAGAAAATAAAAAAAACCTACAAATAGCTTATTTGTAAGTTTTTTTGTCGAAAAATGTAGGATTGTGTATTTTATGTGAAAAATTATTTTTTGGACAATTATAGGTTCTAATTAGAAAATTAAGAGAATAGACATGTTATCAAAGATAAAATTAGAGGAGGATTACATAATGAAAACAAATTTTAAAAAAATAGTAATAGTATTGGTGATTATCGCAATAATTGCAGGCGTAATAACATATTTTATAAATAAAAATAAAAAACCTGAATATGTAGAATATGAACCACAAGAAGAAATATCAGATGAACAAGAGCGTAAAACAATGATTTCACTATATTTTGTAAATAAAACTACAAGAAATGTAGAACCTGAAGCCAGAATTTTAGACGTAAAAACACTAATAAAAGACCCATACACTGTTATAATAAACATGTTGATAGATGGACCAAAAAACGAAAACCATGACAATGTGATACCAGAAGGAACAATGTTAATAGGAACAAGCTTAGAAGGAGATACTCTAAAAGTAAATTTTTCATCAGAATTTGTAGAAAATCACATTGGTGGAAAAGAAGAAGAACAAAAGACTATAGAATGCTTAGTAAATTCGCTTACAGAATTAACAGAAGTAAATTCCATAAAAATATTAATAAATGGAGAAGAGAATGCAAAATTTAAAGATGGAGAAATAGACTTTTCTCAAAACTTTATAAGAAATGAATAGAATAAAATAAAAAACTCTTATATAATGAAAAATTATACAAGAGTTTTTATTTGAAGAAATTTATAAATTTACATATTGTGCATGCTTTTTGAGTGCAACAAAGAAAATTTTCTACGCAAAACAGTGAATTTAAAATATTACTTTGAGGTCTACAACATTTATTACAACATGGTTTACAGCAAGGTTTATAGGAATAACAATTACAAGGAGGCTTAGGATTACACATAAACTTATTATAACTATTCATTTTTTACCTCCTCTATTTACATAATTTGATATTTAATATATAATATTAATGTATTAAAAATATGTGAATTCAACAAAAATGGAAAGTGGAAATTATGAATTTAAAAGAAAATGAGAGAATAGATGATTTGCAATATAAAGGATTAAAAATTATTCAGGATAAAACAGCATTTTGCTTTGGAATAGATAGTGTGTTATTATCAGACTTTGCAAAGGAAATAAAAAATAATAGTAAAGTTGCGGATTTAGGAACAGGAAACGGTATTGTTGGTCTTTTATTATGTAAAAAAACAAAGTTAAATCAAATTATAGGGGTTGAAATTCAAGAAGAAATTGCTGAAATGGCAGAAAGAAGTATTAAGTTAAATGATTTGGAAGAACAATTTAAAATTGTTAATGTTGACATAAATGATATTTTTAAGAAAAATGTACTGCAAAAAAATACATATGATGCGGTTGTAATGAATCCACCTTATAAAGAGGTGGGAAAGGGAAAAACAAACGAAAACTCTAGTAAATTAATAGCAAGACACGAAGTAAAGGCTACACTTTCCGACTTTATAAAGGTAGCAGCCGGATTGCTAAAAGATAAAGGAGAAGTATATGTAGTACATAAACCAGAACGAATTGTAGACATAATGCAAGAAATGAGAGCAAATAAAATAGAACCAAAAAAAATGAGATTAGTTTATCCATACGAAAATGAGACTCCATCTATTGTATTAATAAAAGGAGTAAAAGGCGGAAAAAAATTTTTTAGTGTAGACAAACCATTAGTAATATATCAAAATAACGGAGAGTATACACAAGATATAAAAAATATTTATATAAAAAATAATTAACAAAAATATTAAAATAAAATAATAATAAAATAGAAAATAAATTAATTTAAATAATAAAAAAGGAAGATAAATATGTTTGGAAAATTATATTTAATTGCAACACCAATTGGAAATTTAGGAGATATTACGTATAGAGCTGTTGAAATATTAAAAAAAGTAGACATAATTGCTGCTGAAGACACAAGACACTCATTAAAATTATTAAATTATTTAGATATATCAAAACCGATGATTAGTTATCACAGACATAATGAAGATACTAAAACTGAAACATTAATAAATTTATTGAAAGATGGTAAAAATATTGGATTAATAACAGATGCGGGAACTCCAGGAATATCTGATCCTGGTGAAGAAGTAGTAAAGCAGGCAATAAAAGAAAACATAGAAATAATACCGATTCCTGGTGCATGTGCTCTAATAAATGCATTAATTGCATCTGGACTAAATACAAAAGAGTTTGCCTTTTATGGATTTTTGCCATTAGATAAAAAACTTAGAAATGAAAAAATGGAAGACATACAAAAACAAAATAAAACAATAATTTTTTATGAAGCTCCACATAGATTAGAAAAAACACTTGCAGAATTATTAGATAGATTTGGAAATATTGAAATTGTGATTGCAAAAGAACTTACTAAAATACATGAGAGTTTTATTAGAGGAAGAATAGAAGATATTTTGCCAACCTTAAAAGATGTAAAAGGGGAATATATAATTCTATTTGAGATGCATAGCAAAACAGAGAAACAAATTGAAGTAGAAACATTAAATCAAATGACATTGGAAGAACAGTATAAATATTATGAAAACCAAGGAATGAATAAAAAAGATATAATAAAAAGAATTGCGAAAAATAATAAAGTGCCAAAAGATGAAATATACAAAAAATTTATATAAAAAAGACGGGGCCAATAAACCTCGTATTTTTTATTTATTATTTATTATTTTTTTAAATTATCAGAAATATTTGATATATTTTGAGCACATTTTTCACAAACTAATTTTCCTTTGTAATCTACTACATTTTTAGTTCCTCCACAGAAAACGCAAGTTTCTTCGTATTTTTTTAATATTATAGAAGAACCTTCTACGTATATTTCTATAGGATCTTTCTCAGCAATTTTTAGCTTGTTACGTAGTTCTATAGGAATAACGATTCTTCCTAATTCATCTACACGTCTAACAATTCCAGTTGACTTCATGTCTATAATACCTCCTACAACAAAATTCGACATCAATCTACAATCATGATAACACATTCATTTGTAAAAAACAAGTAAAATTTGGAAATTTCATGAAATAGTTTCAAAAATAAAGCGACAATTTAAAAAGTTTACCATAAAATGCAGTAACTGCAAGGAAAATTTACTTATAAATAAAATATTAATATGATGAATATTAGAGACCAGCCTGAATAAAATTAAGAAGATGGAGGTACATATGCTAAATAAAATATGGCCATTTTTTATAATTATTTCATTTATATTTGCTTTATTAACTGGAAATATAAATAATTTTAATAATTCGATTTTTAATTCATGCACTCAAGCAGTGGATCTTATAATAAAATTATTTGGTACTATGTGTTTATGGAATGGATTGATGAAAATTGTACAAAAATCTTCATTAATTAATAAGCTTAGTAATATGATTAGCCCACTAATGAAATTTTTATTTCCAAAAATGAATAAAGAAGATAAGGAATATAAAGAAATTACAATAAATATAATTGCAAATCTTCTTGGAATCGGTAATGCGGCAACACCACTAGGCTTGCAAGCAATGAAAACTATGCAGGAAAAAAATCCCAATAAAGATACTATAACTGACTCAATGGCTATGTTCATAGTTTTAAATACGGCTTCTTTACAATTAATACCAACGACCGTTATTGCCGTAAGAGCATCAATGGGGTCGACAAATGCTGCTCAAATAATTCTACCAGTATGGATCGTTACACTGGTGGCAGATACGGCAGGAATAATTGCAAGTAAGCTTCTGATGAAAAAATTTTAAATGGCTGAAAAATAATTACAATTTTTGCTACGTCAAACTTCATTAAAAACGCGGTTACATACAAAAAGTATGTGCCATTGCCTTTAAAATTTGTTTCTCTTGCAAAATTTAATTCTTTCGCAACCTAATTTATGTAAAGGAAATGTGATTTTGTATGAAAATAGTTAATTATATATCAACAATTGCTGTTCCAGTTGTAATAATTATAATAGTTATTTATGGAATTGCAGATAAGAAAAAAGTATATGACATTTTTGTTGAAGGTGCTACAGAAGGAATGAGCATAGTTATTAAAATTTTTCCTACATTATTAGGAATATTTTTAGCTGTAGGAGTACTTAGGAGTTCAGGATTATTAGAAATAATTACAAGAGCAGTATCTGTTTTTACAAATAAAGTTGGATTTCCGAGTGAAGTAATGCCACTTGCAATGTTAAGACCAATATCTGGAAGTGCATCACTTGCTGTTGCAACAGACATAATGAAAACATACGGTGTGGATAGTAAAATTGGTTTAATTACATCCACAATAATGGGTTCAACTGAAACCACATTTTATACAATAGCAATATATACAGGAAGTATCGGAGTGAAGAAGATAAGGTTCGTATTAGTTGCAGCATTAATTGCAGATTTTGTAGGAATGTTAACATCTGCAATAGTTTGGAACATTATACTTTAATCATTATTTGTGATATGTCTCATTATTTGCAATTTTGAATGCTCTATAAATTTGTTCTAATAAAAATATTCGTATTAATTGATGTGGAAATGTCATTTTTGAAAAACATAGTTTTTCATTGCAATAATTTAAAACTTGCTTCGAAAGACCAAGACTTCCACCAATAATAAATGTAATTGAACTATTACTAATCGATAAGTTTTCTATTTTTTGAGAAAGAGCAACAGAGTCGAGTTCTTTTCCCGTTAAATCTAATGCAATTACATAAGAATCTTTTTTTATATGAGAAATTATATTTTGCCCCTCTTTTTCTTTTATTTCCTGTTCTATTTTTTCACTAGCCTTTTCTGGAATTTTCTCATCTTGAAGTTCAGTAATGGTTAAATTGCAAAACCTAGATAATCTTTTAGAATATTCCAAAATTGCATCTCTAAAAAAACTTTCTTTAATTTTTCCGACACAAATAACATTAATATGTAACATAAATTTTTATATAGTCAAGGTGAATCGACTAAATCCTTTCTTTTAAGCAATATCTATAAGTCCACTTGGACCATCTCTTTTAGCAATTCCAACTTTTATATCATTTTCATCATGATGATTGCTAATAATTTCTTCAACAACAGTTTTGTAAGCAAGTTCTGGAAAGTTATTTTCCTTGCTTAAATGCCCAAGCATTACAGAACTTAATCCGGTTTTCATAAGTTTAGAAACCAAATCACCAGAATTATAGTTAGATAAATGCCCATCTGGACCGGCAATTCTTTGCTTTAATTGATATGGATATTTTGAATATTTCAAAATATCTGGGTCATAATTAGATTCCAATAATACAAAAGAACTCTTTGATAATTTATCAAAAATCTCTGGTGTAACATGACCTAAATCTGTTGCAATGCTGATTTTATTTTTTTTATGTAATATGTTAAAACCACATGGGTCAGTGGCATCATGAGGAATGCTAAAAGGCTGAAATGTTAAATCTTTTATTTCAAATTCTTTGTTAACACTAAAATTTTTTTGATTTTCTTCTAAAATTTTTGCTTGCTGTTCTGGCATAGCATTCCAAGTATTTTCGTTTGCATAAACCGGAATATTATATTTTTTAGAAAGAGTTCCTAAACTCTTAACATGGTCAATATGCTCATGAGTAACAAGTATTGCATCAATATCAGTCACTTCAACGCCAATAAGAGAAAGTGCAGAAACAATCTTCTTAGCACTTTCTCCAGCGTCAACTAATATTTTAGAATTTTCAGTTTCTACAAATAAACTATTACCAGTACTTCCACTAAATAAACTACAAAATTTAAACATATTAATTCCTATTCTTCATTAACTCTTGTAATATTTGCTCCGAGTTTTCTAAATTTTTCTTCTATACATTCATAGCCTCTATCAATATGATCAAGGTTATATAAATCTGTTTCGCCGTTTGCAATTATTCCAGCAATTATCAAGGCTGCTCCTGCTCTTAAATCTGATGCATAAACTGGTGCACCAGATAAGAAATCGACTCCTTCAAAAACAGCGCTTTTCCCTTGTGCTGTAATGTTTGCTCCCATTTTATTTAATTCAGCTGTATATTGAAAACGAGATTCCCAAATGCTTTCATTAATAATACTTGTACCATCTGCAACAGATAACACAACACCCATTTGAGGTTGTAAATCAGTTGGAAAACCTGGATATGGTAATGTTTTTATCGTAGCCTTAGAAGGACGTGTATCACACCAAACATGAATTGAATCATCACCTTCTTCAACGTTTCCACCTATTTCAAGTATTTTGGCAGTTAAACATTCTAAGTGCTTAGGAATACAATTATGAATAACAACATCACCTTTTGATGCGATTGCTGCAAGCATAAATGTTCCTGCTTCAATCTGATCTGGAACTATTGAATATGTTGCATTTCCATGTAATTTTTTTACACCAGTAACTTTAATAACATCGGTTCCTGCACCATGTATATCTGCCCCCATAGTATTTAGAAAGTTTGCAACATCAACAACATGAGGTTCTTTTGCTGCATTATCAATTGTTGTAATTCCCTCTGCAAGCACTGCTGCAAGCATAACATTAATAGTAGCTCCAACAGAAACTGTATCCATGTAAATTGATGTACCCACTAATCTATCTGCTTCTGCAATAATCTTACCTTGAGCAACTGTTGTATTTGCTCCAAGTGCCTCAAAACCTTTAATATGTTGGTCAATTGGACGGGCACCCAATTTACATCCGCCAGGAAGTCCAACTTCAGCTTTGCCACAACGGCTAAGAAGTGACCCTATTAGATAATAAGAAGCTCTGAACTTGCTTGTAATATCTAAAGGAGCCTTAGTTGAAGTTATTTTTCTTGTATCTATTTTTAGAGAATTTTCTGTAAGCCATGTGATTTTTGCACCTAATTTCTCTAATATTGTGCATGAAAGCTTTACATCACTTATATTTGGTACATTTTCTAATGTACATTCTCCATCTATTAATAAAGTTGCAGGAATTATTGCAACTGCTGCATTTTTTGCTCCGCTTATATTTACATCGCCTTTAAGCCTTGTTGGTCCATTTATTACTAATTTCTCCAAAGTAAAATCCCCTTTCTAATGTGTATAACCTAATAAACTACCTATATATATAACATAAAAAAGAAATATTTACAATAAAAATGTGTAAAAAAGATAAGTTAGCTGTTTGCCAACTTAACTTTGATATTCTCAAATAATTCTACGATTTTAAACTTAAAAGTTAGACTAGAATTATCATTAGAATTTGTTATTAAATCATATTCTTCATCAGACATATTATCTTGCAATAAATCTTTTGAATCATCTGGGACAATACCAGAAGATACATCTACAAAGCAAAGAGGAGGAAACATTACACACCACCAATTTTGACCAGAAGCCGTTCCAATTTTTACTCTAAGGGCATCATAAATACCAGAAGGAAGAGAGACGTCTCCATAGTGTTTAGTTGGAAAATTGTACTGACCAATTTCCACAGTAACAGGGTAATTATAATCATTATCGTAAACAACTTTTTGAGCAATTTCTCTAAAGTTGTCAAGATGCTCAGAAGCAATATTCATAGCATCTTCCTTTGAAGAAGCATCTGCACAGATAGAATTCATATATTCTAATAAAGCATCTCTAACTTTATACTTTAGATTTTGATCCTCTACAGAGTCGCTATTTGCTATAACGTGAAGTCTAAATACTCCATCTGCAATATCGGAAGAAACGGCATTAACGTATGAAATTGCAGAAAACAATGTAAAAATAGTGAAAAGTAAAATAAGAATTACAGCTCTAAAAATTTTTTCTTTACAAAACATAAATAAATCACCTCTAAAAATTTTATACTAAATTATTAATAAAATTATTTACTAAATTGCTAAAAAATATACAAAATTGGTAAATAAATATTTAAAATAAAATGTAACAATTATGTAATAAAACTGCAAATATTCTACAAAACAAAAAACAAAAACTCGATAAATAAGGCGAAAAATAGATGCTTTGTCGAATTATGATACACGAAACATTTGTAATAATATTGACACAAATATGCAAAAATGTTAAAATTTACCATAGATAGAAAAATAAAAGTGGAGGTAAATATGGCTGATATTAATAAAAATTTAAAGTCAATTTGTAGTTTCTATGCAAGTGAGTGGCACCTAGTCACAATGTTACTACCAAACCTAGACCAAAAAATTAATAAAGGAGTTAAAGTTACCACAATTCTAGAAAAAGATTTAACAAAAGAGATGGAAACATTATTAACAAAATTACATTTAGAAGATAAAAAAGAAATAATAAATATTGGATGGCAAAAGAGTAATTTAGAAGACATAAAGCAAGCAGTACAAAACAATGATTGTATTATAATAAATGGAACAAAAGAATTTATAGAAAAAGCAAGAGAAGAAATAGAAAATAATTTATTAGAAAATAAAATTATAGAAATAATAGATTGTTATGATATTGAAGATTGCAAATATGGAATTAAAGATATATTAGACAAGCATGATAAAATATTAAATACTTCTGGAGAGAAAAATAAAGAAGAATATATTACAACAATAAAAGTTGCAAATTAGTTTTTACTTAAAAAATAATGTTGAACTGTTGAATTAAAGGTGAAATTTTACTAAAATAATTGACTATTTTCCAATATTAGTATAATATAAGGTTGCAATCAATATTTTGATTCGAAAGGAGAAATAACATGGACGAAAAATATATGGCAGCAGAGGAAGTTCTAAAAAAATATGGACAAGAACATCTTTTGAGTCAGTATGAAAAACTAAGTAAGGAGAATAAGTCAAAATTATTAGATGAAATATTAACATTAGACTTTAATCAAATTGAGGAATTATACAAAAGAATAAATCAAACAGTAGACTTTGCAAATTCTAAAATTGAACCAATTGGATATACAGATAAAAGTGCAATGTCTGATAATGAATTAAAACATTATGTAGAAATAGGATTAAAAGCAATAAAAGAAGGAAAACTTGCAGCAGTTACAATGGCTGGTGGACAAGGTACCAGATTAGGACATAATGGCCCAAAAGGTACATATGACATTGGATTAGATTCGCATAAACCTATATTCGAAATTTTATGTGATACATTAAAAACTGCAGAGAAAAAGTATGGAGTTTTTGTTACTTGGTACATAATGACAAGTAAAGAAAACAATGATGCAACAGTTAAGTTCTTTGAAGACCATGACTATTTTGGATATCCAAAGGATAAAGTTGTGTTCTTTAAGCAAGGACAATTACCAATGATTGATACAAATGGAAAAGTATTAATCGGTGAAGATGGCTTAATAAAACAAGCAGCAGATGGACATGGTGGAATATTCCTATCAATGAAGAAAAATGGAATAATATACGATATGAAGTCAAGAGGAATTGAGTGGGCTTTTATCGGTGGTGTTGATAATGTTTTAGTGAATATGGTAGACCCAGTGCTATTAGGCTTAGCAATAGATAAAAAAGTTCTAGCAGCAGGAAAGAGTGTTGTAAAAGCTGGACCTCATGAGAAAGTTGGAGTATTCTGCAAGAGAAATGGAAAACCAAGTGTTGTAGAATATAGCGAAATATCAGAAGAAATGGCAGAAGCAACAAACGAAAATGGCGGACTAATATATGGAGAATCTCATATATTATGTAATTTATTTAGCGTAAAAGCTATAGAAGAAATAAGCAAAAATACATTACCATATCATAGTGCATTTAAAAAGGCTAAGTATTTAGATAAAGATGGAAACTTAATAACAAGTGATAAACCAAATGCATATAAATTTGAAGCATTCTTATTTGATGCGTTTGAATCACTAGATGATATGGCCATTTTAAGAGTAAAAAGGGAAGAGGAATTTGCACCAGTTAAGAATGCAGAAGGTGTAGATAGCCCTGAAACAGCTAGAAAATTATACAAAGAATTTCATAAAATAAAATAATTGTATAATTAAAATATAGGAGTTTGAATTTTTTGTTATACAAAAGGTTCAAGCTTCTTTTGCTTAAATATAAAAAAGTGTTTTCAAGAAAGGAATTTTTTATGAGTTATTTAGAAAAATATAATGAATGGTTAAATGATCCAGCAATTGATGAAGAAACAAAGAAAGAATTAATAAGTATTAAAGATGATGAGTCTGAAATTCAAGACAGATTTTATAAAGACTTAGAGTTTGGAACAGCAGGATTAAGAGGAGTAATAGGAAATGGTAGCAACAGAATGAATAAATATACTGTAACTAAAGCTACACAAGGACTTGCAAACTACATAAAAATGCATAACCCAGAGAATAAAGGTGTTGCAATTTCTTATGATTCAAGACATATGTCTAAAGAATTTAGTGAATTTACAGCATTATGCTTAAATGCAAATGGAATAAAAACATATGTATTCGAAAGTTTAAGACCAGTTCCAGAGCTATCTTTTGCAGTAAGACAATTGAAATGTATAGCAGGGGTCATGATTACAGCAAGTCATAATCCTCCAAAGTACAACGGATATAAGGTTTACTGGGAAGATGGAGCACAAATCGTTGCACCACATGATAAAGGAATTATAACAGAAGTAAACAACATAAAAGAATTTTCTGAGATAAAAACAATGTCAAAAGACGAAGCCGAAAAAGCTGATTTATATCACGTTATTGGAAAAGAAATAGACGATGAGTATATAAAGACTCTAAAAAATTTAGTACTTAATCTAGATACAATAAAGAGAGTTCAAAAAGATGTAAAAATAGTATACACACCATTACATGGAGCTGGAAATATGCCAGTACAAAGAATACTAAAAGAAATAGGATTTGAAAATGTATATGTTGTACCAGAGCAAGAAAAACCAAATGGAGATTTCCCAACAGTAAGCTATCCAAACCCAGAAGATGCAAATGCATTCAAGTTAGCACTAGAATTGGCAGAAAAAGTTGATGCAGATGTTGTACTTGCAAATGACCCAGACGCAGATAGATTAGGTGTATATGCAAAAGACTCGAAAACAGGAGAATATCATTCATTTACAGGAAATATGTCTGGACTTCTAATTGCCGAATACGAATTATCTCAAAAGAAAGAAAGAGGGAAAATTCCAGCAAATGGTGCATTAATTAAAACAATAGTATCATCAAACTTAGCCGATGCAATAGCAAAAGAGTATAATCTAAAATTAATAGAAGTTTTAACAGGATTCAAATACATTGGTGAGCAAATGAGATTGTTTGAACAAAGTAATGAATATACATATATGTTTGGATTCGAAGAAAGCTACGGATGCCTAATTGGAACACATGCAAGAGATAAAGATGGAATTGCAGCAGTAATGGCATTATGTGAAGCAGCAGCTTATTATAAAGAAAAAGGTTACACATTATGGGATCAAATGATAAACATATATAAGAAATATGGATTCTACAAAGAACTTACAATATCAATTACAAGAGAAGGTGTAACTGGAGCTGAAGAAATTAAACAAATGATGGAAAAAATGAGAGAAAATCCAGCTACAACACTTGGAAAATATAAGGTAGTTGAATTTAGAGATTATAAGAAAGATATTATAAAGAATAATGCAACAGGGAAAATAACAAAAACAGGATTACCAAATTCAAATGTTTTATATTATGGACTTGAAAACGATGCCTGGTGCTGTGTACGTCCTTCTGGAACAGAGCCAAAGATTAAATTCTATATGGGCGTAAAAGGAAAAACAGAGGAAGAAGCAGAACAAGAATTAAAAGAACTAACAAAAGTAATGGAAGAACAAGCAAAAATGTAAGCAAACATAACTAAAAATAACAACAGAGATAATTTTTATTTTTATAAAAATTATCTCTGATTTTATTTAATCTGTTTAATTAAATTAATTAGATTGTTTTCGTTGAGTTGTATCTTTCCATCCGTCTATATTATTTCTTTTTATTGCACCCATGATATTGGCTTTTACATGTGGATTTTTTATAGATAATGTAACAATTAAATTCTTAACATATTCTCTTGTTGAATGACCATCCATAGGGCAAACTTTAGGCATTATTTGTTTGCCATTTTTCTTAACATATCGTTTTGTTTCTTTTTCAGACGCATAAATTAATGGCCTAATTAAAGTAATTCCAGACCTATCCATATAACTTACAGGAGAAAAAGTAGAAATACTTCCTGCAAAAAGCAAATTCATCAAAAAAGTTTCCAAAACATCATCTAAATTATGACCTAATGCAATCTTGTTGCAATGTTCACGTTTTGCAGCAGTGTTAAGAATACCCCTACGCAAATTAGCACATAGAGAACATGGATTTTGTTCTTGTCTGTCCTCAAAAACAATCTTGCTAATATCGTATTTCTCCTCAAAGAAAGGAACTCCTAAATCATCACATGTTTTCTTTAAAAATTCAGAATCGAAATATTCAAAGCCAGGATTTACACTTATAGCAATTAATTCAAATTTCTTGGGATAAAAGTACTGTAAGCTTTTTAGCCCATTTAACATCGTAATAGAATCCTTTCCACCAGACAATGCAACGGCAATTTTATCTCCATCCTCAATCATATCATAATCTTCAATTGCTCTTCTCATATAACTTAAAATATGTTTCATATATTTGCATAATTACCAAATTGATAAAAATAATTGGCAAAATCCTTTCATAAAAATAAAAACTAAAAATAATTATAGCACAAAATTTACATGGAATAAAGAGTAAATAAAAAAGAAGCATCAACTACATAGTTGGCTTCTTCAATGTTTAATAATAATGAATAAAAAGTAAATTAAGACTACATATAATCTCTTTTCCCATAGTACATATGAGAAATATAAACTGTATGGTTTGCTTCGCTTACTAAATATAATATTACATAATTATTTACTACAATTCTTCTAAAATTATTATGGCTATTGTTAGTTGTATCAATTCGCATATATAAATAAGGTTCTTCAGATAAATGCATTATTGACGTCTTTATTTTTTTCATTAATTTTTTTGCTGCTTCTGTTGACGCTAAATTTTGTGAGATATATTCATATATTTCAAGTATTTCATTTTTACAGTCATCAGTGAATTCTAGATTGTATTTAAAATCCATATTTTTCTTCTAATTCTCTAAATACTGTAGTAGCCTTAACTGTTTTTCCATCTTTTATTTGTTGTTCTGCTTTGTCAAGTTTTTTACTTAGTTCATTATCTTTTAACTTTCTTTTATACTCCGAGATACTCATTATAATAACATCGTTTTTGGAATTTTTAGTTAATACAATATCACCATATTTATTTAATGCATTTTCAAGTTCTTGAGTATTAATGGTTTGTTGCATAATATCACCCCACTTTTTATAAGAATATTATACCACAGATATTAAGAGAATAAAACAATTTTTAAAAATTTATATAATAGAATAAAGAGAAAAATAATTGACATACCTATTCCAAAATGCTATTATATTAACTAGAAATGTATCAGTAGCTCAGTTGGATAGAGCAGCAGTTTCCTAAACTGTGTGTCGGGGGTTCAATTCCCTTCTGGTACACCATTTTTTTTTATAAATTTTTAATTGGAGTAAATAGTGGAAGAATTTTTTATGAAGGAAGCTATAAAAGAAGCTAGAAAAGCCTATAAAAAGGATGAAGTTCCGGTAGGGGCTGTTATAGTAAAAGACGGTGAAATAATAGCTAGGGCACACAATGTAAAAGAACAGAAAAAAGATACAACAAAACATGCTGAAATTATTGCGATTCAAAAGGCTAGTAAAAAACTAGAGTCTTGGAGACTAGAAAATTGTACAATGTATGTTACTTTAGAACCATGTGCAATGTGTACGGGAGCAATGATTCAGGCAAGGTTGAAAAAGGTTGTTATTGGAACCATGGATGAAAAAACCGGTGCATGTGGTTCTGTATTAAATTTACTCGAAGATTATAAATTTAACCATGTTGTAGAAATCGAAAAAGGTGTTATGGAAACAGAATGCAAAAAAATATTACAACAGTTTTTTAAAGAATTAAGAGAAAAAAAGAAAAAATAATGGATTCAATTTATTTTGAATCCATTATAATGGTTACAGGGCCGTCATTTAAAAGATCAACTTTCATGTCTGCACCAAATATTCCAGTTTCAACTACTGGAATTATTTTTTTACATTCAGAAACAAAATATTCGTATAAAGGTATAGCAACATCTGGTTTGGCAGCTTCTACAAAAGATGGTCGGTTTCCTTCCTTGCAATTTGCATATAATGTAAATTGAGAAACGATTAAAAGTTCTCCATTAACATCTTTTAAAGATAAATTCATTTTATCATTTTCATCAGAAAAAATCCTTAAATTTGTTACTTTTTTCACCAAGTAATCCACATCTTGTTCACTATCTGTGGATTGTACGCCAAGTAAAACTAAAAAACCGTTATTTATTTTTCCATTAACAGTTCCATTTATAGTAACACTTGCATGTTTTACACGTTGAACAACAACTCTCATACATAATCCTCCTAAATTTGTAATAAATATAATATAAAATAGAATAAAAAGCAACAGCTATAATAAAATTGGACATAATGTTAGTTCACAAAATTTTTACGAAAATAATTTGACTTTTTCTATTGTTTTGATATAATTAGTAGGTACAATAGGAGACGTATCGAAGTGGTCATAACGAGGCTGACTCGAAATCAGTTAGCCGGGCAACCGGCCCGTGGGTTCGAATCCCACCGTCTCCGCCAAATAAAGCGTGGGGGAAAAAATGAATACCAGTATGAAGGATAGAATAAAAATGAGTATAGCAATCAGTGTACTTCTGGTTGTAATAATTGTTGTAATACTGATTATTATTCAATACCAAATTGAGGGTGAAAAGAATATGCCATATCAGTTATCTAAGATAACCATAATAAGCACGGCAGAAGGAGAACAAAATACAGAAAATCCAGAAGAGAGTTCAAAATGGAATTTGTCTGTAAATCAAAATAATGATGTTTATTTCTTTATAGATAAAAATACAGATAAAGATGAACTTTTAGACAGTGTTACAATCGATAACATTAATGTTACAAAACAGCCTGCTAAGGGTGTTGTAAAAGTTTTTATGCCAAATAGCTTAGAGGGCAGAACTTTTACATATGATGCGTCATATTTAGTAGAAAATGGATTGGAATACAAAGGTGGAAAAACGAGTAACCCTAAAACATTAGAAATTTGTAATCAGGGTGGTTCAGCCGTAATCAGATTTGCAAACACAAATGTAGGAAATTTTGTTTCAAATGATGATACAGAAGTACAACACAATGGTACTTTGCTTACTAAAATAGGCACTACGGAAGAAGAAACTAAATTTCAAGTGAATTTCGATTTTATAATTCAAGCAAATAAAATAAAATATAAAACAAATATCACATTAAGTTTGCCATGTGAAAAACTCTTAACAGAAGGTACAAGCAACAAAGAAATAACAGACATGAGTGGAATTGTTTTTAAAAGAATAAAATAGCAAATTTTTACTTGCTAAACTAAACAAAATAGTATATAATGCAAAAGGTATGAGATATAACTTTTGTATGGAGAGTATCTTGATAAAGAACTGTGAACCTTGTCAGGTCCGGAAGGAAGCAGCAATAAGCAGACCTCTTTATGTAGGGTGCTTTCCATAGAGAAGTTAAAAATCTCATACCTTTTAACCAATATAATAAAATTATGGAGGTAAAAAAATTGGAATATACAGCGTTATATAGAAAATTTAGACCTTTAAAATTTGACGAAATAGTTGGGCAAGAACATATTGTAAGAACATTGAAAAATGAGCTTATTAATGATAGGGTTGGCCATGCTTATTTATTTAATGGAGGTAGAGGAACTGGAAAGACTTCTGCTGCCAAAATTTTAGCAAGAGCCGTAAACTGCTTAAACCCTAAGGATGGAGAGCCTTGTAACGAGTGTGCAGTTTGTAAGGCAGCACTCGAAGGTTCACTTACAGATATAGTAGAAATGGATGCTGCATCTAACAATAGTGTTGAAGATGTTAGAGCCATTAGAGACGAAGTAAATTTCTTACCAACAGTCGCAAAATATAGGGTATATATTATAGATGAAGTTCATATGCTTTCTACGGGAGCTTTCAATGCATTACTTAAAACTTTGGAAGAGCCACCAGCACATGTAAAGTTTATTTTGGCTACAACGGAACCTCAAAAATTGCCAGCAACAATATTATCAAGATGCCAAAGATTTGATTTTAAGAAAATATCAAATGAAAACATAGAAAAAAGATTGAATTTTGTATGTGAGCAAAGCAATATAGATATTACTCCAGAAGCAAAAAAGCTAATAGCAATATTAGCTGAAGGAGCAATGAGAGACGCTCTTAGCATATTAGAAAGATGTATGCAAGAAGAAGGAAAAATAACCGAAGATTTAGTAAAAGAATTGGTTGGAATTCCAAAAACAGAAAGTGTAAATAAAATTACAAAAAGTATTTTGCAAAAAAATACTGAAGATGCACTTGGTGCAATAAACGAGATTATTTCAGAAGGAAAAGACATAAGTAATTTCTTATGGGAAATAATAAAATATGTAAAAGATATTCTTGTGTTTAAAACAAATACTAAGCTTGAAATTTACAGTGAGGCTGAAAAAAATCAAATTAAAGAATTAGCAGATAGCACGACGAAAGAAAGATTAATTTCTATGATATATGAATTATCAAATTTGCAAAACGATATGAAATGGTCATCACAGAAATTGATAATGTTTCAAGTTACAATAATAAAGCTGTGCAACGAAGCTAGCACGAGTAGTACAGTAAGTTCCGGAGATTCAGGGGCTAGTTCAAAAGAGGTTGAAGATTTAAAATACAAAATAAATAGATTAGAAAAACAAATTACACAATTACAAAATGCACCACGTGCAGTAGCTTCAAGTTTTACGAGTCAAGAAAGCAAGACTCAATATGCAATTAAACCAGAAGTAAAGAAATCAACAAATGTTAAATTGGGCGACAAGGTACAAAATTGGCCAAAAATAATAGATAATATCAAACAAGAAGGCAGAATATCATTATCATCAATATTAATGACATCTTCTGCAAATGAAATAAACGACATGACAGTCGGAATTAATTTCGAAAATGGACTCACACCATTTAGAAAAGATATTCTTGAAAAGCCAGAAAACATGAGTGAGATAGTAAAACAAGTATCAATGGAACTTGGAAAACCAATGAGAGTTGTACTTGTAGATAATAATGAAGAAATAGTGTCTAAAACAGACAACTTCAGCGATATATCTAATGGATTGGATATACCGATTAATATTATTGATTAATAGGAGAAAGTTTGAAAAATAATTACAATTTTCCAAACTAAGAAAGGAAGGATTAAAATGTCAAAAAGAGGTGGATTCCCTGGAATGGGTGGATTTGGAGGAATGAATCTAAATCAATTAATGAAAGAAGCAAAGAAAATGCAATCAGATGTTGAAAAATCACAAGAAGAATTAGCTGCAAAAGAGTTTGAGGCATCTGCAGGTGGAGAGGCTGTAAAGGTAAAAGTTTCTGGAAGTAAACAAATAAAAGAAATAAAAATAAAACCAGAAGTATTAGACCCAGATGATGTAGAAATGTTAGAAGATTTAATAGCAACATGTATAAATAATGCATTAAAACAAGTAGATGACGCACAAGCTGCATCACTTGGAAAATACAACATACCAGGATTAATGTAAAATAACAGGAGAAACATATGTCATACTATTCACCATCAATAGAAAAGCTAATAGAAAGTTTTGAAAAACTTCCTAGCATAGGAAACAAAACAGCGGCAAGACTTGCGTTTTATATATTAGATGCTAGCGAAGAAGAAACAAACGAATTTATAGAAAGCATACAAAATGCAAAGAAAAACTTAAAATATTGTTCACAATGCTACAACATAACAGATACAGATCCTTGTCCTATATGTGCAAACACAGGAAGAGACCACTCTTTAATTTGTGTTGTAGAAGATGTAAGAGACGTTGTGGCAATGGAAAAAACACACGAATTTAAGGGAGTATATCATGTGTTACATGGTTCAATATCTCCAATGAATGGCGTCGGACCGGATGATATAAAAGTAAAAGAGCTTCTTGCACGTTTGATGGATGGTAGTGTAAAAGAGGTAATACTTGCAACAAACCCAAGGGTTGAAGGAGAGGCAACAGCAATGTACTTATCAAAACTAATAAAGCCATTGGGAATAAAAGTAACAAGAATAGCACACGGAGTTCCGGTTGGTGGGGACTTAGAATATACTGATGAAGTAACATTAAGTAGAGCACTGGAAGGAAGAGTGCAATTATAAAAATATAAAACCCGAAGAATATTCGGGTTTTTATTGTGGAAGTATTGTTCTACAAATATCCATTGTTGAATTTTTCTTTGCTAGTAATTCTGTGTTTTTCCTCATTTGATTTAATTTATTTTCATCATTTAAAAGTTCTGTTATAATTTCATCATAATTTTCTTTTGAATGTAGCCATATTCCAACTCCAGCACTTTCTAGGAATTGTGCATTTTCTTCTTCTTGCCCAGGAATAGGATTGATTAAAACCATTGGAAGTCCGGAAGCCAAGCTTTCTGTAGATGTTAAGCCACCTGGTTTTGTAACTACTATGTCAGATATGCTCATTAATTCTGGCACTTGTGTGGTGTATGGCAAAACTTTTACTATATCTTCGGCATGCAACTCTGAAACTAATTTTTCAAAAGCTTCTTTCATTTTTTCATTTTTTCCGGAAATTGCAACAATTTGATGATTACTTGAATGAGTAATAAATGATTTTAGTATTTTTAATGTTTGCTCTCTTCCTAAACCAAACTCGCCACCGCCAAACAACAAAATAACTTTTTTATTTAAATTAAGGTTAAATGAATTCATAATTTCTTCTCTATTATAAGTCATCAAGAATCTCTTAGAAATTGGAATTCCAGTTGCAAATACTTTTTCAGCAGGAATATTATCATCTATTAATTCTTGTCTCATTTTTTCATGAGAAACAAAAAAGTAATCTACTTGTTCTTTTCCTACTAACCATTGCTCATGAGGAGCAAAATCTGTCATTATTGTAGCTAATTTGCAATCAACTAAAGCCTTTCTTTTCAAATAACTTACCATTTGGCTTCCAAAAGGATGTGTTGATATTACTACATCTGGAGCATATTCTCGTAACAATTTTAACAATTTTTTAGCCATTAAATTGTTTGCAGTAGAACTGATATGTGCAATAGGACCTCTCTGAGAATGCCTATAAACTTCGCCCCATGCCCATGGAAATTTCTTTGCCATTTCTTTATAGACAATAGTAGAAATCTTATTAATTGGTTTATTTACATATAAAAAACAATCAATAAGATTTGTTTCGTATCCTTCAAAATTTTCGTCAATATATTGTTTTATAGAATTTGCGGCAGATAAATGCCCGCCTCCAAATGATGCATAAAATATTAAAATTTTTTTCATTGTTTAAATTCCCCTTATCAATTTTTTTATAAAAATGTAAAATAAATTATAAACATTTTTATAAAGATTTTTTGCAATTTGATTTTATCATAATAAAACAAAAAACAAAAGTAAAATGCATAAAATTTGAAAAACTCTTCCTCATATTTTATATATCTTATCGCACTATAAAATATGGAGAAGAACAATACGATGTTTTATTGAGAGCTTACGTTTGGAGTGGAATATTCAAGTTTTATAACCATAAAAATAGAGCATAAATTTAAAATCTATGCTCTACTACAATTTAATTATCTGTTTGCAATTTTTTTTTATATTCCAAGAGATTTTTCTTCCTAATTTCATTTGATTTTCTTAAATTAGCGATTTGTTTATCATATAAAGAACATAATGCATTTACTTGTTCTTTTGTTAATGTTTCTTCTTTTATTTCTCCTCTACGATATTGTTGCTGAAGTTTTAACAATTTTGTTTCTTCATTTTCGATATTCCTTATAGATTCTATAAAAGAATCTATATTGTTTTGATTTTCTGATTTGATATTAACCGCCTCTTCAACTCTCAAAACATTCTCAACTTTTTTTCTTGGGTTAAATAAATTTTTTAAAAATGTTTTTATTTTATAAAATATACTATTTTCGTTTACTGTAATTAACCTTTTCTCTTGTGAATTTTTTTTCATACTATTACCTTCCTATATCTTGTCTATCTTTTTGTTGTTTAATCAAAGCTTCCACTTCAGAAATTTTTCTTTCTTCATCTTCTAAAGCTGTTAGTTTCTCATTACGTGTTTCCAAATCAGATTTACTATTTTCCGCTATCATTTGTTTGAAACTTACATTTTTTGGATATTCTTTTTCTTCTGGTAAATATATTTGAACTGATTCATTATATTCATCTATGTTGTTTCCATTAAAATTGTCTATAGTACTTTTCATTACAACTGCAACTTGTACTTGATTAATAGAAAAGTCTGACATTTCATGGGATTCTTGGGGTTCGCTTGTATTTCCATTTTCACTATATTCGTATATATCGTCTATCCCTGGTTTATAATCACCAATTAATACATCTGTTTCTGTAATATCTTTTCTGCTTCCAGCCCAACTATGTTCAAATATATCTTTATTTCTTCTTGAACTTTTTTCGAAGTCATATGGGTTAGTTGTTGTTATAATTTGTGGAATATTCCCATTTTCTAAATTAAACTTTTCAACTATTCCTCTTATTTGCTCATCTGTTAATTTTTCTCCAACTTTTTCTTTTATTGCTTTATAAAATTTTGTTTTTCTTTCTTCTAATACCATTTGTTTGAAGCTCACATTTTCGGGAAATTCTTTTTCTTCTGGTAAATATATTTGAACTGATTCATTATATTCATCTATGTTGTTTCCATTAAAATTGTCTATAGTACTTTTCATTACAACTGCAACTTGTACTTGATTAATAGAAAAGTCTGACATTTCATGGGATTCTTGGGGTTCGCTTGTATTTCCATTTTCACTATATTCGTATATATCGTCTATCCCTGGTTTATAATCACCAATTAATACATCTGTTTCTGTAATATCTTTTCTGCTTCCAGCCCAACTATGTTCAAATATATCTTTATTTCTTCTTGAACTTTTTTCGAAGTCATATGGGTTAGTTGTTGTTATAATTTGTGGAATATTCCCATCTTCTAAATTAAACTTTTCAACTATTCCTCTTATTTGTTCATCTGTTAATTTTTCTCCAACTTTTTCTTTTATTGCATCATAAAATTCTTTTTTTCTCTCTTCTAATATCATATGCTACCTCCTACATATTATCATTCATTTATAGTATAACATAATGAAAAAGTTCTTTCAATATATACTAAAAAGAAAATTATTAAAGCGAAAAAACGGATTTTGATTTATTTTTAAAAATTCGTTTTTTTCTTACTTCTATTTTTTTTATTTTCGAGGTAAATTCCTGCATAAAATTTGAAAAATTACCAATAATATAGCTAGAGTTACGACTAACTCAAATACCCTTTTTATTCTAATCATAATTTTTTAGTGAAACGATTACTATTTTATGAAAAAAATTCTTAAAATAGTAATTGTTTCAAAAATTAAAATGAAGGAGTAAGTATGAAAATTAAAAAGTTTTTTATTATACCAATTTTGCTTTTGATGGTTACAGGAATGTATGTACTTATAAATTTATTGCCAAAAAATGTAGAAGCAGCAAGTGATTCATCGTCTACGTCAGACTTGCAATTAATGGCTAGGGCAATAAATGGAGAGGCAAGAGGTGAACCATATGAAGGACAAGTTGCCGTTGGAGCAGTTATACTAAATAGAGTAAAATCTTCTCAATTTCCAAATACAATAGCAGGAGTAATTTACGAAAAAGGTGCATTTACAGCAGTATCTGACGGGCAGATAAATGTTCCAATAAAAGAAGATTCTACAGTTTTAAAAGCAGCAAGAGATGCGATGAATGGCTGGGATCCAACTGGTGGAGCAATATATTATTTTAATCCAAGCACAGCTACAAACAAGTGGATTTGGTCAAGACCACTTATTAAGACAATTGGAAAACATAGATTTTGTAAATAAGGAGGAAATTTAAGTGAGTAAAAAATTAAAAACCACAACATCGTATATAATAATAGGAATAATCTTTGCAGTTGTGATTGCAGGGGCAGCAATTTATTATGCATATCAAGAAAGCAGAGAATATATAACAGCATCGGAAAATGGTTACAATATGGCCTTTTTCGAGTTGGTAGACTATGTGCAAAATGTAGAAACATATCTGGCAAAAGCTTTAATATCAACAACTCCAGAGCATGGAGCAGAAACATTAACTAATGTTTGGAGAGAAGCAAGCGTTGCACAAAGTTGTCTAGCGCAATTACCAATAAACAGTAATGAATTAGAAAATACATCTAAATTTTTAAACCAAGTAAGTGATTACAGTTATTCACTTTCTAGAAAAGCGATCGGTGGAGAAAATTTATCACAAGAAGATTTAAACAATATTAAGCAATTGCACACTTATAGCCTAGATTTAGAAAATACATTAAATCAACTATCAACAGATTTAAATAGTGGAAGAATAAAGTGGAATGAGCTAAGAGACGAAGGAACAAAGGCGTTTGCAACACAAGTAAGTAGCATAACCAAGGACAGTTTCTCTAATCTTGAAGAAAACTTTCACGAATATGCAGGCTTAATATATGATGGAGCTTTTTCGGAGCACATTTCATCAGCAGAGAAAAAAGGCTTAACTGGTGAAGATATAGATGAAGAAAAGGCAAAAGAAATAGTAAATCAATTTTATGGAGTAGACAAAATAGACAATATAGAATCGCATGGATATTCGGAGAATGCAGAAATTCCTTCATTCGATTTTAATGTAAAAATGAAAGAAAGTGATATCAATGCAACAATATCAGTGTCAAAAAAAGGCGGACATGTAATATTTGCAAACTGCAACAGAGCAGTGAGCGCAGAAACATTAACACAAGAACGTGCAGACGAAATAGCAAAAGAATTTCTAAATAATCATGGTTACTCAAACATGAAAGAAACATATTATCTAAAACAAAATGGAATTGTAACAATAAATTATGCATACACGCAAACAAATAGCAACAACGAGACGGTAACAATATATCCAGATTTAATAAAGGTAAAAGTTGCACTAGATGATGGAAGTGTACTAGGAATAGAAACCTCTGGATATTTGAATTCACATACAGAAAGAACATTTGAAACAAATATAATTTCGAAAGAAAAAGCAAAAGAAGTATTAAACAAAGACTTAGAAATTATGAGCGAAGGATTAGCATTAATTCCAACAAAATGGCACACAGAAGTATATTGCTGGGAATTTAAAGGCAAAGTAGAAGACAACGAATTTTTAGTATATATAAATGCACAAACCGGAAAAGAAGAAGACATACTATTAATAGTAAACACGCCAGACGGAACATTAACACATTGATCATTTTTTCCTCCGTCCCCGAAATGCTCCCAGAATGCTCCTGTATTTTAAATAAAAAATTACGCAGAATAGTAATGTAAAAATATAAATCATTAATAAATAGAGGAGGATTCTACAATGACAAAAAGAAACATTATGACTGAAAATCTAAAAGAAGAAATAGCAAAAGAATTAGGTGTTTATGAGCAAGTAAAAAAAGACGGAGGTTGGGAAAACATACCTTCAAAAACTTGCGGAAACATGGTAACAAAAGCAATAGAAATAGCAAACAGAAATACAAAATAGCAAAATAAAAAAGTTCAAATTGTTAGAAAAAATTTAACAATCTGAACTTTTTTATGCTTTTAGTAATTTAAAAGAGGAATATTAAAAGAACTCTTTATTATAAGTCATAATTGTTTTTATATCTAATCGAGGATAGTATGAATTTTTATATTTCATATTCTCTACGTAGCCTCCTTTATTAAGTGTAAGATTTGTTTTTCCTGTGATTTTATCAACTGTTAGTGTAGCTTTATCCATATAATAGTTTACTCCTTTTATAACAGCAGGAGCAATACCATTTCTATCAGCTGATGGCCCATAAGAACTACTACTTACGTAATATACTGTATATGTAAAAGTATTTTTATTTTCTTTTATGGATGTTTTAATAATAGTATCTCTATTCATATTTAGTACGGCCAATAAATCGCCAAACTCTTTTACGGACTGTTTATTAGTATATTCTTTAAAATAAGGATAATTGAAATAATCAGTTTTAAAAATCAAGAGTGTGGGTGATTCACAAATTGTTTCTGATAATGTGCTTGTTCTACTATACTTATAAGTGTACGTACCTATATATTTATAATATTGTTTTGTTTCATATGATTGAGCATATTTTAGACCTGAAAAAGCTTCTTCTGATTTAAATTCTTTTGATGCACTATTATTGAACTCTTTAACATATTCATCCCATAATTTATTTGCGTCTTGCAGTGTTTTTGCACTTTGGTTTGAGACAATTAATGATTGTACTTTATTTCCAAATAACTCATTATATGTCTTTTGTAAGTATTCATCTTGTATTGCGATTGGACCTTCATTAACAAGATTTGTCCATTCATTATATAGCATATTTTTTACAAGCAATATACCAACTAAAATAACTGCAACGATTATAAAAACTATAATTGTAAGTATTAGTCTTTTCTTCATATAATTAACTCCCTTTTATTTCTTAACTTTATTATAAATGAAGAAATTTGCAAAAGCAAGTAAAAAAATTTGAAAAAGTATTGAAAAAATATATTTTTATGTATAAAATGACGACAGAGAAAGTAAAACTCAAAAATAATCAGGAGGTAAAAACAAATGGCAAAGATAATGAATGTAGATTATGAAGCAATGCCAAATCAAGCAAAGCAAATGAGAGCACAAGGAAAGGAGTTAAACAATGAACTAGTTGGAGCATATAAAAAAATATCAGATATGCACAATTGCTGGTATGGAAAAAGATATAATTCATTAGTAAAGGAATTCAATGATGTAGCTCCAAAAATAAATGAATTATTAGAACTTGTGGTAACAGACATACCATCAGCACTAGAAACTGTTGCAAACAACTATTCTCAAGCTGATAAAGGTTCAAACGTAACAAGTGTATCAAAAGAAGGACCAAAGAAAATAACAACAATATCACAAAGCAATGATGTAGGAATGAAATTTTTAACATCGGAAGTATCAAATACACAAAAAGAAGTATCAAACAGCTTTAAAAAGTCTAAAGAAAAAATGAACACAATAGAAGCTGAATATGGAAAAATCAAATGGGAAAGTGAAGCAGCAGATGCTTTTAAAGCAAAATTTAAAAAGCTAAAAGCAGACATAGTAACAGCATTTGATAATATAGATAGCCAATTTACAAAATTGATGGAACAAACAAAAACTGATATTCAAAATGCAGAAAATGCAAATACTGTAAAATAAATTATTTATATATAAGTATTTCTTTTGGCAATTGGAAACAGTTGCTAAAGGAAATATTTATAAAATAAAGGAGTAAAAAGTGGGAATTGGGTTGGATGGTATAGCAAAAGCTGAAATCAAAAATAAAATAAATAAGTTAAAGAGAGAAATTCAGGAATTAGAACAAATTAAAGAAAAATATAAGAAAATGAACAACAAAATAGAATATGCTCTACAGAAATTAAAAAGTGCAGAAACATATAAAAATGATAGTTTTAATAGTTTCAAAAGAAATTATTCAAGCGATGAATCAAATAAAATTTTAAGTGAATTTAAAGAAACGATGAATAATATAGACATAATTGAAAAACAATTAAAAAATAATATACTAGCGGAATCAACTGATCAAATATCATCAATAAATAATAAAATTCAAAGTAAAAAAAATGAAATACAACAATTAGAAAGAAAACTAATGAGAATAGGAGGATAATATGTCACTTCATGTGGACACTGATGCATTACAGAATCAAACACTTCCTGCATTAAATAAAAGCAAGGAAAATTTGAGTTCTGCAAGAGAGATAATATCATCAATAGATATTCCAAGTGATTTTAGATATGCAAGTACAATAAGAAAAATTATTAATGACATGGAAAACACAGAAAAAACAACTGATAAATTTTATAACTATGTGAATGAAAAAATTTCAAGGTTATCAAATGCAGAGAAAAGTAATACCAATGTTGTTGATAATATCCTAAAAATTGACTTTAATAATGAATTTGATTTGGTAGGTGCTGTTGAGGCAACTGGTGCAGTTGTAAAAGATAAAGGAGAAGAACTGTTAAATAACACAATTAATTTTATTAATTACGTTTGCTCACCAGATTTCTTACCTGATTTAGAGAATAGTATTAAAGAGACTGGAACAGAAATAAAGGAAAATGTAAAGAACTTTATACAGGTAAGTATAGAAACAGGAGCTCAAATTGGGACTTATGTATTAAATAAATTTAAAGAAAATTTTCCGATAGCATATAATGTTGGCTGTAAAATCGTTGAAGGTGTAAAATGGTTGTTTAGTAATGTAGTAGTACCATTATTTAAATTTGCAGTTAGAACGGCAGCGACAGTTGTAAATATGGCTATTTCTCTGGTAGAAGGTTTAGTAAAATTAGTTGGAAGTATATTTGATGCTGTATTTATAGTGGGAGGTGGCATTGTATCTATATTAGGTTTGGTGATTGACTTAGCATATTGGATTTACGTGAAATTAACTGGAAATGATGATGGATACAGACCATGTGCAGCAAAAGAGATAATGGAAGCAACTATGAGTATTGTGGCAGAACAACCAGTTGAAAATGCTTTTAGAAGTTTTTATGAAAATAATGTTATTGGTAAAAATTTGGACAAATATGCATTTGGACCTTTTAAAAATGCTGGGACAGGAAGCAAAATTGTTCAAGGAATTGGTGAGATTTCTGGAATCGTAGTATTAACGATTGCAACTATGGGAATATTTGGAGCTGTTGCTGGAGGAGGAGCTGCTGCCGGAACAGCAGGAAGTGCAGCTGCAACAAGCACAACTGTTAGCAGTACTACAGCAACAATAGGAGCAGTAATAAAAGCAACATCAGCTTTTGGAAAATATACTGGTCAGAGATGGGCAGAATTCAGAGACGCATCTTGGGAAGGTATAGAACGTTTGCATAATAACGGAGAAATGTCAGATGATATGTATTATTCTTATATAACAGTGAGATGCTTATCAGAAGATGAATGGAAAAGCATAGAGAATGACTGGATAGATGGTAAAATTACAGAAGAACAATATACGCAAATGAAACAAATAAGAGATTTACCGGAAGAATGGACTACAAAAGAGAATTGCTTAAATGGACTAACATATGGAACCGCAAATGGAATTTGGGAAGGATTGCAGTTCTACCTTGGAGGAAAATTAGCTTCATGGGGTGGAATTGAAGGAAGTAAAATAGCAACATCGGCTATTAGAGTTGGAGTGGATACTACTTTTAATGCGGCAGATACACCGTTTAGGGCACTAGTAGATTCAGCAACTTCTAATAAAAGCATTAAACAAGCTTGGCAAGAACAAGGTGGATGGGCGTCTGTTTTTGTAGATACTGGAATTGGACTTGTTGGCTCGATTGGTGGAGAAGTATTTGATTATGTAAGAGCAAATAAACTAAATAAAGATAAAATCACAGACGATATCTCGTCAAAATCATACGATTATAGTAATAAAAGATATAATAAGTATGATATGGCAGAGCAATATATTGATTATAGAAGTCAACAAGGAGATGTTTATTTCTTCTATAAGGGAGATGACGATATAGCGTATTTTTATCCATATTCAAAAGACCATCTAAATGCATTAGAAAATGGAAAAAGTCTAAAAAAATATGCAAGCGAAGGATATATGAATGTAAAAAATTACCTTATACAAATGGGGTTAACTAACCAAGAAGCTTCGCAAATGATAGAGTATAATTTGCTAAACAAGCAGGATATTAACACAAGATTAGAGTTTTCTAAAATTTATATGAAAAATGGGTTAAAAGGATATATAAGTCCTGGAAAAATTGACGATACTTTTGAAAAAATAAAAATATATGATACTAGAGAAGAGTTTGAGAAGGCATATCATGGACCGCATCCAGAAACCATTATGGGATTTAATCGTAGAGGCACAATGAATTTACCACCTGAAGTATCAACGTCAACAATAATACATGAGGCAAATCATTCATTGGGAGACCTAAGAGGAAAAATGAATTTAACAGACGAATATAGAGGTACAAATGAGGCTTTTACAGAAGAGATAGCCAGAAAACTATCAAGGGGAGATTTTCATTCTAGAGGATATCAAAGTATGACTGATGCACTGGAACTGGTTAATAATAAATTAAATGAGAAAGGATATGGAAATTTAGATTTACAAGCATATTTTACTGGAAGTGCCAAAGGACTAAAAGAATATTATAAAGCAGTAGATTCAGTTGGTGGGAAAGGCTTTTGTGATGAGTTTTTTAAAGCTTTGAATGATGTACATGATACAGTTTTTTCTAAAACGCGTCAAGTGGTTGGAAGTAAAGCAAATCTAAATGCTTTAGTTCAATATTTTATTTCAAGATAATAAAAAACTAAAATGTAAGGAGGTACAAAAATGATGGATGACGGATATATTTCTGAATTAGTAAAAAAATTTAAAGAAAGCATTTCTCAAGAAGAATCTGAATTAGTTGATAGATTTAAAGAATATTTACAAATTGCAATAATGAGTATAAAAAATAATGAATCTAAATTTATTAATAAAGACGATGAATCAATAAGAAGCGTTGTAACTAAAATGGCAAACGATTTAATATATGCCAGCCTGGAAACTAAAAAGAGAGTATTGATTGAAGATAAAAATTTGATTAGAATTAATGAATATTCAAATCAAGCATATAAAGATGCCACCAAAATAGTAATGGGGGATAGTGAAGCCATTGAATATGATATTGATAAGAGAATAGATGAAATAAATTACTTGCTTGAAGAAGTAAAAGAATATAATAAAGATATTGCAAAAAAGATGGTTTCAGAAATCATACTTGATTTAAACTTTATAAAGAATCCTAAAACTGGAATTACAAGTTTAAGACTAGGTCATTTTATAAGAGATTATGAGAATGCTAATAATAAGGAGGAAGAAAGATAATGGAAGAAATAGGAGAGAAATATTTACCAATAGGCACAGTTGTTATGTTAAAAGGTGGCACAAAAAGAGTTATGATATCTGGTTTTTGTGCAATAGATGGAGAGAATGTAAAAAATATGTATGATTATAGTGGATGTGTTTATCCAGAAGGATTTTTAACATCAACACAAACATGTTTATTCAATCATGAACAAATAGAAAAGGTATATCATATGGGATTACTAGATGATGAAGAAGAAACAAACTTTAATAATAAGCTTAAAGAACTTGTAGAAAAAGCTAAACAAAACAATTTAATAAAATAATAAAAAGAAAAATTCTAGGTAAAACTAGAATTTTTTTCTTATAGTATAAAGAGGTGTAACTATAAATATAGACGGAAAAGATAGGAATCCGTAGTGAAATCAGGTTAATACAAAAGAAATGTAACAAGAATGAAATGAAAATGTAAACAAAATATAATATTGTAGTAAAAAGACTAAAACTTTGAAATCCCTAAATAGTAAGAAGACGTGGAAAAAATAGTAGTCAAATCGTTAATTGACTACAAATATATTCATTTGCTATAATAAAGTTATAAATTCGAGGAATAGGTGAAAAAATGTTAGTAAGACTAATTGGTAAAAATTTTATGTGTAAACTGGTTTTGCCAAGAACACCAGAGGGAAACTATTGGATTAGTGATAAAAGTGGTAAAACTGAAAGAAAACTTGTGAATATAGAGGGAAAAGAAGGAAAATGGCAAATTACAAGCGATGAATTTGTAAAGATAATAAATCCTAAAGCTGTCTATATTGGAGAAGATATAACAAAGGTTTGCGAGAGAAAAGATAAAATAATAGATAAAATCGTCTTAAGAGAAGATGCTTTATATGGCATTTGTTTTGAGAATTCTAATGATATGTTTCTTCTATATTGTTCACCGGTTTATGACAATACATTCAAAAGGTTAGATATAAAAGATACAACTAGAGAAATAAGTATTGGAAAAAGTACTGAAAATACTATAGAATATACTAATCCCTTTGTTGCAAACAAACATGCAAGAATATATCTAGAAAAAGAAAAATGGATGATAGAAAATTTTGATAATAAGTATGGAACGTTTGTAAATGATGAGGCTATTATAGATCCAAGATATTTAAAAAGTGGAGATATAATATACATAGTTGGGTTAAAAATTATTGTAATAGGAGATTGTTTATATGTAAACAATTTAATGAGAAATGTTATATTTGATTTAAAATATTTAGAGTTGAATAACATAGAGAATAGGGTTAATCAGGAGAAAATTAATGGAAAAAACAATAGTCAGGAAAACGATGACATATATTCGGAAGATGAATTTTTTTCAAGAGCTCCTAGAATAACTAACATGATAGAAACTGAAAAAATGAAAATTGATCCTCCTCCTGCAAGACAAAGTAAACAGGATGTTCCATTTATTTTATTATTTGGTTCAACATTATCGATGGCAGCTATGGCAATGGTGTCTATATTCATGACAATAAGTGGGATAGTAAATAAAACAGCAACTATACAAGATTCAATACTTTCAATCTTGATGTCGGTTATAATGTTAGCAAGTAGTGTGTGTTTACCAATTCTTAATTTTAAGTATGAAAATAAAAGAAAAGCTGAATACGAAGAAAGACGACAAAAAAGATATAAGGATTATATAGAATCAAAGATTGAAAAAATAGATGAAATTATGAATAAGCAGAGGCAACTGCTTTTTGAAAATAATTTACCAATAGAAACATGCCAAAACATAATTTTAAAGAAGCTACCAAGACTATGGGAAAGAAAAATTGAAAATTTTGATTTTCTTCAGGTAAAATTAGGCATTGGCGATATACCGTTAAAAATAGATATTCAATATCCAGAAGAGCAATTTATGATGGAAGATGATAACTTAGTTGAAATTTTGCACACTATAACTAATAAATCAAAAATATTAGAAATGGCGCCAATCTCGATATCTTTTGCAGAGAAAAATATCTCAGCTATAATTTATAACAATAAGGAAAAAGTTGAGAAATACATTCAAAATATAATACTGCAATTAATAACATTTCAAAGTTATCAGGATCTAAAATTAGTATTTTTATTAGACGAAGATAAAAAAGGCAAATGGGATTATTTAAAGATGCTACCATATGTATGGAGTAATGCAAATGAGATTAGATTCTTTTCAGATGATTATGATGAAATGGAAGAAATTTCACGATATTTAGAAGAGGAATTTAGTACAAGAAATAATTTTGTAAAAGATAATAATGCTGATATTAATTATAAAGTTTTTTCACCATATTATTTAATAATAACAGACAATTATAAAAAAATAGAAAAATTAAAAGTAATTAACAATATTTTAAAGAGTAAAATTAATCTTGGGTTTAGTCTATTATGCATAACTAATGATTTAGTGCAGTTGCCAAATGAATGTAGAACTTTTATAAGTATAGAAAATGAAAAAGGTGTAATCTTTGATGGAGACGATTCACTAGGAAGTCAAAAACAGTTTATTCCAGATGACCATCAGGTTGATTCCTTTGATAAAATTGTACGTAAACTTGCCAATATTCCAATAAGGAACGATTTTGTGAATTCAAATAATTTGTCAGATGTATGTACTTTTTTAGAAATGTATGATGTTGGTAGAATTGAGCAATTAAATATTTTAGAAAGATGGGAAAAAAACAATTCTATAATATCTTTACAAGCTCCAGTTGGAGTTGATACATCAGGAAGAAAAATAATTTTAGATATTCATGAAAAATTCCATGGACCTCATGGTTTGATTGCTGGAAGTACAGGTTCTGGGAAAAGTGAATTTATAATTACCTATATATTATCATTAGCTGTAAATTATTCTCCAGAAGATGTTGCTTTTGTGTTAATAGATTATAAAGGTGGAGGCTTAGCAGGCGCATTTCAAAAGGGAAATGTAAAATTGCCACACATTGTTGGTACGATAACTAATATAGATACAGTGGGATTACAAAGATCTTTAGCATCAATACAAAGTGAATTAAGAAGAAGGCAGGTTAAATTTAATCAAGCTAGAGAAAAAACTGCTGAGGGAACTATTGATATATACAAATACCAAAAATTATATCATGAAGGTATTGTTGACGAACCAATACCACATTTGTTAATTATTTGTGATGAGTTTGCAGAATTAAAGCAACAACAAGAAGATTTTATGGATGAATTGATGAGTGTTTCCAGAATAGGACGTAGTTTAGGAGTTCATTTAATATTGGCAACTCAAAAGCCAGCAGGTATAGTAAATGATCAAATTCGCAGTAATAGTAGATTTGCTGTTTGTTTAAAGGTACAAGATAAAGAAGATAGCATGGATGTTATAAAAAGACCAGATGCAGCTAGGTTAAAGCACATAGGTCAATTTTATTTGCAAGTTGGAAATGATGAATATTTTGTGTTTGGGCAAGCTGCTTGGGCTGAAGCACAATACTTCCCATCGAATATTGCTAGAAAAAATGAAAACAATTCAATAACATTTATATCGAATATAGGAACAGTGAAAAAGGAAGTCGAAGATTCTGAACAAAAAACGTTAGAAAGTCATGGGGAACAGTTGATTAACATAGTAAAATACATTTATGAATTAGCAATTCAAAAAGGAATAAGAACAGAAAAACTATGGTTAGACAGTATTCCGGAAGATATTTATACAAATCAAATAAAGAAAAAATACAATTATAAACCAGTACAAAATAAAATAGAACCTGTTTTTGGCGAATATGATGATCCGCTTAATCAATATCAAGGAATATTAACTCTTTCTACAGATAGTAATATAATTGTTTATGGAAATGCAGATAGTGGAAAAGAAACTTTCTTAAGTACAATTACATATGAAATGATGACAACATATAGTACAGATGATGTTCAAATATATATTTTCGATTTTGGAAGTGAAGCTTTAAAAATATTTAAACCCAGCCCTCATGTTGGAGATGTAGTGTCAATAAATGAAAAAGAAAAAATCGAGAGATTCTTTAATTGGTTAAAAAAAGAAATAAAATATAGAAAAAATATTTTATCAAATTACAATGGTAATTATAATTATTATATAAATAATAATCCTAACCCAATGCCAAAGATAATTATAATGTTAAATAACTATGAAGCATTTTCGGATAATTATGAAAGTGAATATGAAGATATTTTTATGACACTAACAAGAGAGGGAACGAAATGTGGAATTATATTCATTATTACAACAAGTTCTTTTGTGGATATTAGATATAGATTATCGCAAAATTTTAAACAAAAAATTGCTTTACAATTAAATAATGAAGATGATTATCTTAGTATATTTGACAATGTTGGAAAGAAAAGACCATCACATATTTTTGGAAGAGGACTCATAAACAAAAATGGAGAAATATATGAATTTCAAACTGCTAAAATATGCGATGCAAAAAAATATAATAAGAAAATAGAAGATACTATATCAATGTTGAATAAAACAGGACAAATTGACGCAAAATCAATACCAGTAATACCGAGAAAAGTTAGATTTAAGGATGTAGAAAAGGCGCTAAAATCTATTTCAAATATTCCTTTAGGAATAGCACAAAAATCTTTAAATATTTATTCGTATGATTTTACTAAAAACTTAATAAATATTATCATAGCAAAGAATATTGAGGACGTAATACAATTTACATCTAATGTTTTAGAAGAGCTAAAAAAAGTAGAACACTTAAATGTTGTTGTATTTGACGCAGAGAGAATTATTCAAAGTGGTAAAAACAAATTAAAGGAAAATTATGAAGATTTCTATAAAAACCTTAATAATATAGAAGAAAACAATATTTCTGAAAATACAATATGTGTGATAATAGGAATTGATAGATTTTTAAGTGATTTAGATGACGGTGAGACAGAGTTTTATGAAATGTTAAATAAAGCTACTGAATATGGAAATTATAATTTTATTATATCTGAAAATGCGACAAAATTTAAAAATCATGAATATGATGAATGGTATAAAAAATATGTTATAAATGATGATGGAATATGGATTGGAAAAGGAATTAATGATCAATATGTAATCAATGTTAATACATCAGATGGAGGAATAGTTAATAATTGTAATTCAAGTTTTGGATATATAGTAAAAGATGAGACACCAACATTTATAAAACTTTTGGAAATGAACGAAAGGGATGAAGATAATGAGTAGAGTATTAGTAAAGCTATATGTACCCATAATAGAAGAAAAGTATGATATATGGCTACCAACAAATAAAAAAATATATAATATAATTATTTCATTAACTAAAGCTGTAAATGAACTTTCTATGGGCTACTATACACCAATAAAAAGTCCAATGCTATATAATAAGTTATCTTCTACTCCATACGATGTAAATATAACTGTAAAAGAATCAGATATAAGGAATGGAACAGAGTTGATATTAATTTAGGCAATACAAAAATAATCGAAATAGCAAAATAAAAAGGGTTCAAATTGTTAGATAAGATTTAACAATTTGAACCTTTTTTCATGCTTCTAGTAATTTAAAAGAGAAATATAAATAAATTCTTTATCATAAGACTGCATTCTACTTTTTTGTGTAATCAACCATATTTATATACTTTGCAAGTATGTTTGAGTAAACATCATAGTCTTTTGAAAAATACTCTCTTCCATTTATTTTAAATACGGAATAAGTATGGACGTGATCTAATTCTGAAAAATCGGCAGTTGACCATTGTGAGGTACTTAATATTGTTAAATCCGACTTTAGATTTTTTAGTTCACTGCGACTAAGTTTTTTGGTGAAGTAAAATTCTTGAAGACTATCGGGATAAATGTTTGGAGAACCATAGGACAATGTGTAATAAATTGTACCGTCTCTATATATTGAATAATATGCTTGTAAAGGTATATTATCTGAAATAATATTATATCCGTATTGGCTTTGAAACATACATTGTAGGTTCCTGAGAAAGATAAAATTTATCTTTAATTGTTCCATTAATTTCATTAATGGTTTCATCTTTCATTAATATCTTAAATAATATCAATGGAATTATACATGCAATTATTGCGATAAATATTAGACTTAAAATTATAATTTCTTTTCTATTTTTCTTTTTCATATGATTAACTCCTTTTATTTTCTTGACTCTATTAAAAATAAAGAATCTTAATTTCCCTGTTCTAATTGTTCTACGAAAATTGAGGTGATTTGTATATTGATTATATCAAGTAATTCTGCATCAGAACAACCTGAATCTGGATACTTATTCTTAACAATAGATAAAATTGTTTTATTATCTACATCACTTATGTTTATATTTGAGTGACTAGGAAGATATTCGGTTTTTATGTAATCATAAACATAATTAGATATTTGATAGGATATAAAATCCTTTTGATTTATATATTTAGCAAGTACATTTAAATAAACATTATAGTTTTTGGCATAATACATTGTTCCATTTACTTTAAATGAATAATAAGAGTTGTTCCAGTCTTTAAACGATGGAGAATCTGTAGATGAATATGATGAGTTACTTAATGTGGTTAATTCTGCTCTTAGACTTTCCATTTCACTATCACTAAGTTTTTTTACGAAGGAAGTTTTTTTTAAACTATCATATTCAATGTCTAAAGAATAACGGTAGTCTGTGCGGTAAACTGTACCGTCTTTATATATCGAATAATATGAGGAAACAGAACCAACTGCATTCAACATATTATTCGATGGGGATTCTGAAACGTACATTACAGATTCTTGTGAAAGATAAATTTTATCTCTAATTGTTCCATTCATTATTAATATCAATAAAATTATACATGCAATTATTGCGATAAATATTAAACTTAAGATTATAATTTCTTTTTTATTTTTCTTTTTCATATGATTATCTCCTTTTATTTTCTTGATTTTATTATAAATGAAGAAATTTGAATTAGCAAGTAAAGTTAAAAAAATTATACTTTTAATAAAGTAGCAAAATTTTCGACCAAAAGTAAAAGAGCTTCGCCCAAAAAGGGACGTCCCTCTTGGGCGAAAATTTTATTTTTTCTTTGTAAATGAAAATATTGTTATTCCTATAATAAATACAATAATTGTTATAAGTACACCTATAATTACATATTTAATAACCATGTTACTTTTGGATGTAGTTATTTCAGTATTTCTGAAATCCTCAGGTCTTCCAGGACCTCTATTATTCATAGTGTTATTTTCTTGTTTGGTCATGCTAGATAAATCTATTGAGTTTATGTTTGTATAGACATTGTTATCATCAACAGTTCCACCATCAATATAAGTTCCCAAATCTGAATCTAATCCATTATCACTTCATGGGTGGGCAAAAGCGTAAACTGTACCGCCATTTATATAAATATATCCATTAGAATCTATTCCATCGCCTTCATCGGCGTCAGCTAAAATATTTACAATTACAGTACCTCCGTTAATTGTTATGATACTTTCGCTTTCTCTACAAGCATTAGTTCCGTCGTCCAACGACTGAATATTATAAGTTCCGCTATTTATTGTAATATGCATTTTAGACTCGATTCCTTCTTTTTTAGAAAAAGTTACATTTAAGGTACCAGAACCTTCGAAAGTTAAAGAAATATCAGAACTAATTGCTCCATCATATTTATATCTTTCATAATATTGTCTGTCATCATCATATCCTTTCTCGATAGAATACAGAATGCTATCTTGCTCTTCCCAGCTTTCAACACTTTGCTTTATTTTTCCACCAACGATAGTGTTAGTTGATCCACTTGCAGTCTCTATAACTACTTTGCAATCTTCATTTTCTGTGTCTTTGCAATATACAAAAATTGCAGGGGCACTTTTGCAGGTGATATTTACATTATTTAAAACAATTCTAACTTCTCCAATGATATTATTTGCATTAATAGAAATTTGTCCGTTAGTTAGAATTCCAGAAAATTCATAAGTTCCGGCACTGTTTATATTGAAGATATTAGAAATCTCTATGTTACTACGTGTAGCATCAGTGCTCGTACTACCATTATCCATTTTATTTGATAAATACACACCACTATTTGTATCTGTACTAATTGTTTCACCATTTACTGTAATTTTTGAGTCACTTAGTGAAATGACCGTGGTGCTTGATGCATATGTAAATGGAATACTTGAAAATATGCATAGCAACACTAAAATTGAAATAATAAAAAACTTTTTCATACTTTCCTCTTTGTGTTTTTTATTAATTTAAAAGAAGAACATTAAATGAATATTAAATGTAAATTGTTGCAAAAAAAATTCCTCTGGAATATAATAGTAAAAAATGATTGGAGGCCATTGTTACTGTAAAAGCTAAATGGTACTTTACGAAAGGATTGTGATAAATTTTGAATAAAAATATAACTGTTGAAGAGATTTTAAAGGCTACAAATGGAACTCTTATATATGGAAATAAATTAGAAGAATGCGAGAGTTTTTCCAAGAATACAAAAGAAATTAAAGATGGAGACGTGTACATAGGCTTTAAAGGAGAGCGTTTTGATGGTGGAAAGTTTTATGAAGACGCTCTGAAAAATGGAGCAAAAGGAGCAATTATAAATAAAATTGATGGCTTAGAGATAAAGCGTTTAGAAAATAGATTTGTTATTCAAGTAGATGATACTGTTGAAGCAGTTGGTAAAATTGCAAAATTGAAGAGAGAAAAATACAACATTCCAGTAATTGCAATTACCGGAAGTGTTGGTAAAACTAGCACAAAGGATATCATATACAGTGTTGTTTCACAAAAATATAATGCATTAAAAACGCAAGGGAATATGAACAATCATATAGGAATGCCAATGACAATTTTAGGGCTAAGAGACCACGAGGCTCTTGTAGTAGAAATGGGAATGAACCATTTTGGAGAGCTTAGTAAATTGACAGCCATTGCAAAACCAACTATTGCGGTTATTACAAATGTTGGCACAGCTCATATTGGAAATTTAGGTTCAAGAGAAAATATTTTAAAGGCTAAATTAGAAATACTTGAAGGCTTACAACAAGGCGGAACAGCTGTAATAAATAATGATAACGATTTATTACATAAATGGTATTTAGAAAATAAGCAATATCAAATTGTTACATATGGAATAAATAATGATAGTTCGAATATGGCTGAAAATATAGAATATAATGAAACAGGCAGTAAATTTGTGTTAAAACCAGATGATGAGCAAATAGATGTACCTGTTGGAGGAGAAGCTTTTGTATACAATAGCTTGGCTGCTATTAGTGTGGGCAAATTATTAAACATTCCACTTGCTGAAATTAAAGAAGGAATAAAAAAGTTTGAACTTAGCAAAATGAGACTGGATATTCAAAAAACAGAGCAAGGTTATACAATAATAAATGACTGTTATAATGCAAATTATGATTCGATGAAATCTGCAATAGAATATTTAAAAAACATAGAAGGAAAAAGAAAAGTTGCCGTGTTAGGAGATATGCTTGAACTTGGAGAATACTCAAAGGAGTTACATGAAAAAGTTGGGCTCGAAGTCGCAAAAAATAAAATAGACATATTAATTACTGTTGGAAAAGAAGCTGAAAATATTGCAAGAGTTGCAAAAAACAATGGAGTAGAACATGTATACACTTTTGATAATAACAAGGATGCAACAGAAAAGTTGAAAAAAATAATAGCGGTTGACGATGTAGCTCTAATAAAAGCATCAAATTCAATGAATTTTAAAGAAATTGTAGCAAGTTTACTACAACATTAAAAACGAGGAGAGAAAACTATGGAAAAAATAAAAGTTGGAGTAATATTTGGCGGGCAATCTACAGAACATGATGTATCTGTTGTGTCTGGAAGCTCCGTAATAAAAAATTTAAATAAAGAAAAATATGAAATTTATCCTATTTATATATCAGAAAAAGGCGAATGGTTTCATTATATAAAACCAGTACAAGATATTGAGATATTTGAAATAGGTGAGCAACCTAAAGAACTAGAGAAAATATCAAATGAGTTTGAAATATTAAAGAAACAAGATATAATCTTTCCAGTTCTACATGGCTTGTATGGGGAAGATGGAACTATTCAAGGTTTATTAGAATTGCTAAAAGTTCCATATGTTGGATGTAAAGTACTAGCTTCTGGAATTTGTATGGATAAAGTATATGCAAAAATGATATTCGAAAAAGCACATATAAATCAAGCAAAAGCAGTTGTTATAAACGCTAATAATGGCTATACATATGTAGACGAAGAGCTAAATCATATCTCCACCACAATAGAGGAAATATGCAAAATTGTAAATGAAAAATTAAAATATCCGGTATTCGTAAAACCATCAAATTCTGGCTCGTCAGTAGGTGTAAGTAAAGCAGAAAATGATGAAGAACTAAAAAATAGTATACAAGAAGCAGTAAAATACGACAAAGAAATATTAATTGAACAAGGAATAAATGGAAAAGAGATTGAATGTGCCGTACTTGGAATGGACGATGTAAAAGCAAGTTGTGTTGGTCAAGTTTTATCAGCAGACGAATTTTATGATTATGATTCAAAATACAAAAATGCAGAGTCTAAAACAATAATTCCGGCAGACGTTTCAAAAGAAATTTCAGAAAAAATAAGAAAAACAGCAATAAAAGCGTTTAAAGCAGTTAAAGGAAGTGGTTTGGCAAGGGTAGATTTCTTTGTAGATAAAGAAACAGATGAAATTTACTTAAATGAAATAAACACAATGCCAGGTTTCACAAACATAAGCATGTATCCAAAATTGTGGGAAAATTGTGGATTAACATACTCAGAATTGCTAGATAGATTGATTGAACAAGAACTATAAAATTTGTTCTTGTTCAACTGGATTGGTGCTGAAAAGAAGGGAACAGAAAATGGAACTAATTAAAAGAATAAAAAATGATCTAAAAGAAAATTTAACTGAATACAGATACATACATTCGTTAGGAGTAATGGAAATGGCAGAAGAGCTTGCTAAAGTACACAATGTGGATGTTGAGAGTGCCAGAATTGCAGGTTTACTTCATGATATAGCAAAGGAAATGACAAAAGAGGAAAGTTTAGAATATGTTGAAAAAAATAATATAGCAATTGATGAAGTAGAAAAAATTAATGTTTCATTATTGCATGGAAAAATAGGAGCACACATTGCAAAAACGCTATATTATGTAAGCGAGCAAATACAAAAAGCAATAGAATATCACACAGAAACAAGTCCGGACATGGACGAGCTAGCAAAAATAATATACGTGTCAGATAAAATAGAAAGAAACAGAAAATCGGAAAAATTTGATTTAGATGCTGAACGTGAACTTGCAAGAAAAGATTTAGATGGAGCCGTTTTATTTATAATAGATGCAAGTATTGAAAAGTTAGTAAAAAAAGAAAAGCTAATGCATCCAACAATAGTCAAAACAAGAAATAAATTACTAATGGAAAGAATGTAAAATAATTTTGAAACAAATCAGAAACTTTTGTAAAAAAACTGTAATAAATGTTGCTAAAAACCTTTTAAACCTCAACAAAGTATGATATAATGCAAACACCATGAGGCGGGGGGATATCAAATGATTTTCAAGGACTATTACAAAATACTAGGATTAGAAACAAATAAAGTTAGCGTAGAAGAAATAAAAATAGCATATAGAGAACAAGCAAAAAAATATCATCCAGACTTGAATGCTGGGGACAACAGATATGAAGAACGTTTAAAAGATATAAACGAAGCGTATAAGAATTTGTCTGACGCAAATACAAGAAGAAAATATGATAGAATGTGGTATTCTCGTATAGGAAGAAAAAAGAACAAAGCCACAAAACAACAAGAAGCAAAAAAGACAGCCACAAGAAGCGAGATTTTAAATGTGTTATTTGGCATAGACCGTAATAATGATGAAAAAGAACCAGCAAAACAAAGAAAATCAAAAGTACCAGTTCAAGGTGAAGACGTTGAAACCGAAATACCAATAACAATATATGAAGGTTTTTTTGGTCAAACCAAGAAAATTTCTTTACGTACAATTAATGGTAAAATGAAAAACTTTGAAATAAATATCCCTGCTGGAATCAGAAACGGAGAAAAAGTTAGATTAATAGGTCAAGGAAAACCCGGTGAAAATGGCGGAAAAAATGGAGATTTATTAATAAGAATAAATGTTGCAGAGGACAAACAATACAAATTAGTTGGCTCTGACATTTATACAGAGCTAAACATAAGCCCTTGGGAAGCAGTTTTAGGTGCAAAAGTAGAAGTTAACGCAATAGATGAAACCATTGGAGTTTATATACCACAAGGAATGGAGACAGGCGAAGAAATCTGTATAGAAAATAAAGGATATAAAGACAATAAAGGTGGAAGAGGAAAATTTATTATAAAAATAAAAATAATGATACCTAAGAACATAACCGAAAAAGAAAAGGAAATTTATAGGCAATTAAAGAAAGTTTCAAAATTTAATCCACGTGAAATATAAAACAACACATAAAAAGGTAACATAAAAATATTGACATATTCTTGAAAACAAGTTATAATATAAGAGTATGCAGAAGAAAAAATATGGAAGAAGTTTCATATAGAAAGAGGTGTAATATATGGACCAAGTACAGGGAAAACATTTTAGTATAACAGATCCACAAAATGTAAACACAGTAATTTATCAAATTAATAAAACAGAAGGTTTGATGGAAGAAAATACACCAAAGTTTACATTGGAGAGGCTAAAATGTAGAGAAGAATTAGTAGGGCTAAATAAAAGAAAAACTTTTTTTGTTGATGCACCTAAAGATGAAGGAAACCAATTAATAATTCTATCTTTTGGACAAGATAGAGTTGTTGTTAACATGGGATTACTAAATAAAGATGAAGTTAAAATTTCGAAAAGACCTGTTCCTGTAAAGTTTAATACATTATATTCTGAACAAGAAACTGAATATAAAGATGTAAGATATACGCCAAACTTTCAAAGATCTATTACAATAATAGATCCTGAAACAACAGAAGAAGTAAAACCAGTAGTTTATTTTGATAAAGATACAAATGAAGTTAGAGGAAAATGCAAATTAAAACCATATAAATCTTATTTCGCTTTTGAAGTAAGAGAAGATAATAATTAAGGGGGATCTTAAATGAGTAAAGATGCAAACGGACCTACAAATGGAGGTTCAAAATTTAAAGTTGTTGGTGGAACAGTAATAGCTGATGAAAAAGAAAAAACATATAAAATACCACCAGAAGAATCAATGTCTATTTCTTTACCAGAGAATGAAAATGATTATATAACTATACCATTAGTACCAAATAAAGAAATTGAGCATGAAATGTAATATAACATAAGAAAAGGTGATAAATATATGAGCAAAATGCAAAAAGCTTTTGAAAAGAATAAAAAATATTTAATACTATTTCTAATACTTTGGGTTGTACTAGAGATAGTATTAATTGCGCCTATGTCGGTTGCAATAGCTGAAAGTACCTCTGCACAGGGGCAATTTGAACTGGCAAATTTTATAGAAAATTTTGGAAAAGAAGTTTCTAGCTTTACAGCAATAACTAGAATTGGAAGTGCTGGAGCAGTAAGTGCCTTCGGAAAAGGAACTCTATGGCTTACAATTTTATGCTTAGTTGTTACTGCAATTGGAATTATTAAATCAAAACCAAAGAGCAATTATGAAGATATAGAAAATGGTTCTAGTGACTGGTGTGAAGGTGGAGAACAATATAAAATCTTGAGTAAGAATAAAGGAATAATTCTTGCTGAGGATAATTATTTGCCAGTAGATAAAATAGGAAATGTTAATGTATTAGTAGTCGGAGGTTCTGGTTCTGGTAAATCAGCAACATATTCAATTCCAAATGCATATCAAATGTTAGGTTCGTATGTATTTACAGACCCAAAAGGTGAATTGTACGATAAAACAGCAGGATATTTAAAAGCAAACGGTTATGATATAAAAGTTTTAAACCTTGTTAATCCGGAAAATAGTGATGGATACAATCCACTAATGCACATACAAAGCGAGATTGATGTTGATGTAATAGCAAATACAATTATTAAAGGACAAGATTCAGATGGAAAAGGTTCTGACCCCTTCTGGGATAACAACGCAGAAATGCTATTAAAATCTTTAATATATTATTTATTAGAGAAAAGGCCGAAAGAAGAAATAAACTTAACGTCATGTGCAGAAATGGTTAGGGCAGCAGCTAGTAGCAATGGAACAAACTTGTTAAGAGAACTAATGAGTGAGTTACCATTAAGTCATCCTGCTAGAACAAACTTCCAATCTGTAGAGGTTGTTGCAGGTTCAGAAAAAACATACAGCTCAATATTAAGTACTTTGCAATCTAAACTTGGCAAATTTGATTCACAAGAAATTGCAAATGTAACTTCAACAAACACAATAAACTTTGAAGACATTGCAAACCACAAAACAGCAGTATATGTAATTTCTTCAGATACACATACAGCATATAACTTCTTATTAACAATATTCTTTGCACAGATGATACAACAATTATATAATTATGCAGATATGAATGGTGGAAGATTGAAAGTACCAACATATTTTATATTAGATGAGTTTGCAAACATTGGTCAAATACCAGATTTCGATAAAAAGATATCAACGAGTAGAAGTAGAGGAATTTCGTTTAGTGTTATATTGCAGAACTTAGATCAGCTAGAGGCAGTTTACGAAAAATCATATGAAACTATAATGGGTAACTGTGATACACACGTATTCTTAGGAAGTAACTCATTTAAAACAGTTGAATATTTCTCAAAACAATTGGGAGAAACAACAATTGCAAGAGATACAAAATCTACAAATAGAGATAAAAACTTTTCAAAACAAGGGTATAGCACATCTGACCAAATAATGGGAAGAGCTCTAATGACACCAGATGAGTTAAGAAGAATGGATAATGAATTATGTATAATATTTGAAAAAGGCTTGAAACCAATAAAAGCAAACAAATATTATTATTTCACAAAACCAACTATGAATAGAAGGTTAAATCAAGAGAGACTAGACCACAATAATTTTGATGCTGGAATAAGAGGAGAGTGGAGAAAATTCAATCCTCAAAATCCGTATGCAGATTCAACGGATAAGCCAGAACAAGATTTAAAAGTTGAATCATTAGATGACTTATTTGAAGATGATGTAAAACCGATAACACCTCCAACACCACAGGCTCAACCAAAAGCAAAGCAGAATGTGGTCGAGCAAGAGGCACCAGTGCTTCCGATGGAAGACAATACTAAAGAAGACGAATTATTTTCGAAAGATTTACAAGAAGAATTGGAAGCAAAATTTGATGAATTATTTGGCTCAGTAGATACAAGTAAGAAAGACAATTAATATTTTTTATCAAAAGCACTAATTAAACTTAGTGCTTTTTTATGTCGAAAAATGTCATATAAATTAGAGAACAAATGTTTTAAAAACTATTGACTTAATTTAGAGGTTATGGTATAAAATTAGTGTGAGTTGAAAAATTGGATATACATTCTATCTAATTTTTTATGACCTTGAGAGAGGAAAGTGATTAATTATGAAATTTATGCATACAGCAGATATACATTTTGATAGTCCTTTTGCAACATTAGCAGGAAAGGGAAAGTTTGCACAAGAGAGAAGATTAGAACAAAGGAAAGTAATGAAAGAGATGGTGGAATACATAAAGGAAAACAATATTCCATATTTTTTTATTGCGGGTGACTTATATGAACAGGATTACATAAAGAAAAGCACCGTAGAATATGTAAACCAGTTATTTACTGAAATTCCAAATACAAAAATATTTATAACACCAGGAAACCATGATCCCTACATAAAAAATTCATTTTATAAACAATTTAAATGGAGTGAAAATGTACACATATTTACTAATGAAATAGAAGTGGTAGAAGATGAAAATGTTGATATATATGGCTATGGATTTAACGATTTTTATATGGCAAAAAAAAGCGATCCAATACACATAAAAAATAAGCAAAAAATAAATATCTTAATAACACACGGAAGCCTTGATAGTGGTATAGATGAAAATAGAGAGTATAACCCTTTAACAACTAAAGAATTAAGAGAACTAGGCTTTGATTATGTTGCACTAGGTCATATACACAAGCCTGATTACGTTGGAAAAAATATCGTATATCCAGGTTCGCCTATTTCACTTGGTTTTGATGAACTCGGAGACAGAGGATTTATAGCAGGAAATATAGACGGGGAAAACAAAGAATTAAAACTAAAATTTATTAAGACATCTGCAAAAACATTCGCTGAATACAGTTTAGATACGAGTGAGATAAATTCAGAAGAAGAATTAATAGAAAAAATAAATAATACAAAGTTTGATGATAATAAATTTTATAAAATAATCTTAGTCGGCAAATGCAGTTTTAATATTGATGAAAATAAAATTTTAGATTTGGTAAACATCGAAAATATTATAAGAATAAGAAATCACACACAAGCAAAATATGAAATTGAAGAAATAGCAAATCAAGTAAGTTTGAAAGGGTTATTCGCAAAAAGAATTCTAGAAAAAATACAAAATACAGAAGATGAACAAGAAAAAAATCGATTAATAAGTGCATTTGATGTGGGAATTGACGTACTTAGTAAATAAGAGGTGAAAAAATTTGAAAATAAAAAATATAAAAGTTAATGCATATGGAAACATAGAAAACAAAGACATAAATTTAGAAGAAGGCATAAACATAATTCATGGAGCAAACGAGAGTGGAAAATCAACACTATTAAACTATATAATTAGCATTTTTTATGGAATATCAAGAAACAAAGATGGAAAAGCTCTTTCGGACTATGAAAAATACAAACCATGGAATAGTAATGAATTCTCTGGAAGAATATCTTATAAACTTGAAAATGGAGAAAAATACGAGATATTCAGAGATTTTAACAAGAAAAATCCTAAAATATATAATGATAAATTAGAAGATATATCGGACAGATTTGAAACAGATAAAAAAGATGGTAGCAAATTTTTTATAGAGCAAATGGGAATAGATAAACAAATGTATTTATCAACAGTTGTTTCAACACAAGAAGAAGTGCGTTTAAATGAAAAAAATCAAAACATGCTAATACAAAAAATAGCTAATTTAGCTGGAACTGGTGAAGATAACGTGTCTTATAAAAAAGCATTAATAAAATTACAAGAAAAAATAAGAGACGAAATTGGAACAAATAAAACTAGCCAAAAACCTATAAATATAATAGAAAAAGAAATTGTTGAAATAAATAATAAAATAGTTGAAACAGAAAAATACAGAAATAGAAAATATGAAATAGATGCGGAAAAAGAACAAATTTTATCTGAACTAAAAGAATTAGAACAGCAGAAACAGATTTTACAAGAACTTCAAAACTCTATGAAGAGTGAGGAAGAAACGAAGAATAGGCTTGAGATAAGAGAAAAAAATAGAAAAGATAATATTGCTAAAATAAATGAACTGACAAATCAAAAAAATACAATAAATGCAGAAAGCGAAAGAGTACAAAGTGCGAAAAATCATTTGCAAGATATAATAAAAGGGCATAAAGAAAATATAGAAAAATTAAATAGTGAAATAGAAAAAATAGCAAATGAAAAAGAAGAAACACAAGAAAAAGAAAAGCCAAGCATTTCGTTTATAGTAATAACCGTTGTATTGGCAATAGCACTAATTTGTTCAATTATTTTAATAAAAAATTATATAGTTTCTGGAATATTAGGAGTTGCTATAATTGCGAATATTGTATTTTATGTAATTAACAAAAATAAGCAGAAAGTAAATAAAGCAAAATTAAGAGAGAAGATAAATCAAGAAAAGCAGTACAAAAGAGAAAAATTAGAAAATCAAAAACAACAGATAATTGCTAATGTAAATACAACAGAGAAGGAACTAGAAAAGCAAGAAGAGGAAGAAAAACAAGTAAATAGTGAATTGTCAATGTTAAAGGGACAAATAATTTTACTAGAAAAAAATAATGAAAAAATAACAGAAGAAATAGAACAAGATAATAAAGCGATAAAAGAAGAATCAAATAAAAACAAACAGCAAATAATAGAGAAATATAAAGACAAAAATATAAATGATTTATTATATATAAACGATTACCAAAATTATATTTCAAAGATAGAAGAAACAATAAACAATAATAGAATACGAATTAAAGGATTAGAAATTGAATATAACACAATAGTTCCACAACTAGATGAAATGGTAGTTTTAGAAGAAAAGCGAGAAGCAGACAAAGAAAAATTAGCAGAATTAAGAGAAAAGGAAAGTATCATAAATATTGCAATAGAAAATCTAATGGATGCATATGAAGAAATGAAAACAACTATAACTCCCAAATTTACAAAAAATCTTTCGGAGAGTATTCAAAAAATATCAAGTAATAAATATAATAAAGTTACCATAAATGACGAAAATGGAATGATTATAGAAAATAATAGAGGCGAATATGTAGAAGCAATAAAGCTTAGTACAGGAACAATAGACCAATTATACTTAGCACTTAGATTATCAATGATTGATGAATTATCAAAAGAAAATTTGCCAATTATATTAGATGAGTCGTTTGCATATTCAGATAATAATAGACTAAAAAACATGCTACAGTATCTTACAAGTGACCTAAATAATCACCAGACAATTATTTTTACATGCACTGATAGAGAACAAAAAATGCTAGAAGAAATGAATATACCATACAATGTAGTAGAGCTTTAGGAAAATACTTGAAATTATAGGCTTTTGGGTGTATAATTATTACGCTTATAAAAATTAATATAGAGGAGAAAATTTATGTTTCAAAAGTTAGAAGCAGTAGAAAATAGATACGAAGAACTTAATAAAAAAATTGCAGACCCAGAAGTTATTGCAAATACAAGCGAATGGACAAAGTTCATGAAAGAGCATGCAGAAATAGAAGAGGTTGCATTAAAATATAAGGAATATAAACAAGTACAACAGAGTATTGAAGAAGCTCAAGAAATGCTAAATGACCCAGAAATGAAAGAATTAGCAGAAGAAGAGTTGTATGAAAATAAAGAAAAACTTCCAAAGATAGAAGAAGAGCTAAAAATATTACTTATACCAAAGGATCCAGATGATGATAAAAACATAATTTGTGAAATTAGAGCTGGAGCCGGTGGAGACGAGGCAGCATTATTTGCTGGAACTTTATACAGAATGTATTCAATGTATGCAGAAAGAAAACACTGGAAAATAGAAGTTTTAAATGAAAATGAGACAGGACTTGGAGGATATAAAGAAATATCATTCATGGTTACTGGAAAAGGAGTTTATAGCAGATTAAAATTTGAGAGTGGAGTTCACAGAGTACAAAGAGTTCCAGAAACAGAGGCAAGTGGAAGAATTCACACTTCAACAGCAACTGTTGCGGTATTACCAGTAGTAGAAGATGTTCAAATAGAAATAAATCCAGCAGACATTAAACTAGAAGTATTTAGAGCTTCTGGTGCCGGAGGACAACACGTAAACAAAACATCATCTGCAGTAAGATTAATACACGTACCTACAGGAATAGTAGCAGAGTGTCAAACAGAGCGTTCTCAAACACAAAACAGAGAATATGCAATGAAACTTTTAAAATCTAGATTATATGAAGTAGAAAAGCAAAAACGTGATTCAGAACTTGCAAATGAGCGTAAGAGCCAAGTAGGAAGTGGAGATAGAAGTGAAAAAATACGTACTTACAACTATCCACAAGGACGTATAACAGACCACAGAATAGGGCTTAGCATATATCAAATGGAAAACTTCCTAAATGGAGACTTAGATGAAATGATAGATAACTTAATTGCAGCAGATAGAGCAGAAAAATTACAAGGAAATGATGAAGAATAATTAGAACTAAAATTTAAAATATTAAATATAGTATAAAATGCAGAAAAAGATGATGAAAATTTTATAATTACATCATCTTTTGTTTTGTATGAGATTACAATTGATTAATACTTAATTTTTGATATAATGTGTTTAACAAAAATAAGGAGAATTGGCTTATTATGAAGAATGAAGAGAATAATTTTATAATGTATACAACAGATGATGGAAAAATTGAAATAATATAAATACTTTAGAATAAAAAACAAACCAAGTAAATACAATGTACAAAAAAGATAGGAGAAAAAATGTACGATTTATTAAAAGTTACAATGCTTGGTTTGTTTTTTGGCACATTTGGCACAACATTAGGTGGAATAATAGGTGTAAGATTTCAAAATCCATCAAATAAAATATTAAGTTTTATTCTGTCATTAGCAGGAGGGCTAATGACCTCTATATTAAGTTTTGATTTAATTCCAGAAGCTTTAAAAATTGCATCTATAACTAATGTTATTTTAGGAATAGCATTAGGTATATTTTGTATGATTGTTTGCAATTATTTAGTTGATAAAAAGTTTACAGAAAATTCTCAAATGTTAAGAAGCATAAAAGAAGAAAATAAAAAAGATTTATTAAGAGCAGGAATTGTAACAAGTATAGGTTTGGCAATACATAATTTTCCGGAAGGACTTGCAATAGGTTCTGGTTTTGGAGCCTCACTAACGTTAGGTTATTCTCTTGCAATCGCAATATGTATACATGATATACCAGAAGGAATTTCAATGGCTGTGCCGATGAAAAATGGAGGAATGAAAACGTCTAAAGTCTTATATTATGTAATCCTTTCTGGAGTAACAACAGGGATAGGAGCACTAATTGGAAAAATAATTGGTGGAATATCGCAAGATGTAATCGCTGTGTGCCTAAGCTTTGCGGCTGGAGCAATGCTGTATATAGTTTCAGGAGAATTAATACCTGAATCTAATAAAATTTATGATGGAAAAGCAAGTACCATAGGAACAATAATTGGATTTATATTAGGACTAATTGCAGTAAATATATAGTTAAAAAATGAAACTATAAAAGTTTAGTTAATAAACTAGCAAAACTATTGTGATTATTAGCAGTGTGTGAAAATTCATTAAATATATCAAGCATAAACCTTGATTAAATCCACCCAAATGTTATATACTATCGTTAGAAAAATATTGGAGGAATCAACACATGGAACAAATAAAAAATATAATGTTTATATGTACTGGAAACACATGTAGAAGTGCTATGGCAGAAGGATTAATGAAGAAAATGCTAGAAGATAAAGGAATAACAAATATAAAGGTGTGTTCTGCTGGACTTCGTGCATCGACTGGAGAATATTCAACAGATGAAGCAATAATGGTCATGAAAGAAGAATATGACGTAAATTTATTAAACCATCAATCTGTAAATGTGAAAAATACAAATATAAAAGATATGGATTTAATTTTGTGTGCAACACATGCTCATCTAACTACATTGGAATATATGTATCCAGAGCTTGCTCATAGAATATTTACAATAGAAGAATATGCATATGGACCAGACGCACAAGATAAAGACATAGATGACCCATGGGGATATCCTGCTGAAGTATACAGAAAATGTGCAAAAGAAATATATGATGCTTTAAAATTAATTGTAGATAAAATTACAAATGCGTAAGCTCTATATGTAATATTGAATTTCATAAAAATAGAAATAATTTTCAGCGTAAGAGTTAAAAATTTAAAATTTTGACTATTGAAAGATTAAGACAGTAATATTTTTTATGAAAATCTATAATTGTTTTTTGAACATGAGGAAGGGATAGAGATGAATAAGGAAGAATTAATAAATGGATTGAATGACAAGCAAAAAGAGGCTGTGCTTGCCACAGATGGACCATGCTTAGTAATTGCTGGTGCAGGAAGTGGAAAAACAAAAGTGCTAACACACAAGATTGCATATGATATAGAAAGTGGAATTAAACCATGGAATATACTTGCAATTACATTTACAAACAAAGCTGCAAATGAAATGAAAGAGAGAATAGAAAAACTTATTGGAGACGCGGCAAAAGATTTATGGATGGGAACATTCCACTCTATTTGTGTGCGTATTTTAAGAAGATATATAGATAGAATCGGATATAAAACAGATTTTGTTATTTTCGATACATCTGATCAAAAAACATTAATAAAAGAATGTTTGAAAACTTTAAAAGTAGACGATAAAATATTTACAGACAGAGGAGTTTTATCTGAAATCAGCAATGGAAAAAATGAAATGCTTGAGCCAAAAGCTTATGGTGTGAAATATGCCGGAGACTTTAGAAAGAAAACAATTGCAGAAATATATGAGCTATATCAAAGAAGATTAAGAGAAAATAATGCAATAGATTTCGATGATATCATCAACTTTACTATAAAAATACTAAGTGAGAATCCAGATGTTTTAGATTATTACACAGAGAAATTTAAGTATATTTTAGTTGATGAGTATCAGGATACAAACAAGGCACAATTTACACTTGTATCATTATTGGCATCAAAGTATGGAAATGTTACAGCTGTTGGTGATAATGACCAGGGAATTTATAGTTTTAGAGGTGCAGATATTTCTAATATATTAAACTTCGAAAGAGATTTCCCAGGAACAAAAATTATCAAACTAGAACAAAACTACAGATGTACAGGAAATATATTAAAAGCAGCAAATGCAGTAATAAAGCACAATGAAAACAAATATGACAAGAAGCTATGGACAGAAAACGAAGAAGGACACTTGCCTTGCATATATTGTGGAGAAGATGAATATGACGAGGGCAGATACATTGTAGAGCAAATAAACCATTTAAAAACAGAAGAATATTACAAAAATTCTGATTTCACAATTTTATATAGAATGAATGCTCAATCAAGAGCAATAGAAGATATTCTTATGAGAGAAGGCATTCCATACAAGGTTATTGGTGGCTTAAAGTTCTATGAAAGAAAAGAAATAAAAGACATAATTGCATATTTAAGGTTAATACATAACTCTGCAGATAATCTATCTTTAAAGAGAATTATAAATGAGCCAAAACGTGGAATTGGAAAGACAAGCATAGAACAAATTCAAGAAATTTCAGACAAAACAGGTAACTCTATGTATGAAATTATAAGAAATGCACAAGAATATGGATTAACAAGGGTATTCTCAAACTCTAGAGATTTTATAGAACAAATTGAATATTTGAAGTCAAAAAAAGATGAACTTAAAATATCAGATTTAATTAAAGAAACTCTTAATAAAACTGGATATACAAAAGCTTTAGAAAATGAAAACAGTGTAGAGGCTGAAACCAGAATAGAAAACCTAGAAGAATTCTTAACAGTTGCAATAGAATTCGAAGAAGAATCAGCAGACAACACATTAGCCGAATTCTTAGAAAACATCACACTTTCGAGTGATATAGATGGAATGGAAGACCAAGACGATTTAGTAACATTAATGACATTGCACAGTGCAAAAGGACTTGAATTCCCAGTTGTATTTTTGGTTGGAATGGAAGAAGGAATATTTCCTGGCTACAAAACTATAGGCGAGCCACAAGCATTAGAAGAAGAAAGACGTCTATTCTATGTTGGAATAACAAGAGCAAAACAATACTTATATTTAACGTGTGCAAAACATAGAACAATATTTGGCTCAACCAGCTACAATCAGGTATCAAGATTTGTAAAAGAAATTCCAGAAGAATTACTAGAAGGATACGCAGAAGTTGTAGAAAGAAAATCCGTAGATAAGGAAGAATTTAAAGACTATGGATATAGATGGAGCTATGGAAAAGGACAAACAGTAAAAACATTCAAAATGAGCGAAGAAGATAAATCTGCTGTTGCAAAAACAATTGGAGAACAAGGTACAAAATCTGAATATCAATATAGAACCGCAGAAAGCTTCTTAAATTCAATAAAACAACACAATCAAACAAACGATGTAGATTTATCAAAATATCAAGTTGGACAACGTGTTTACCATAAAAAATTCGGAGAAGGAACAATAACAAAATTAGAGCAAGAAGGCAATGATGTAAAGGTGGACCTAGAATTCGATAAAGCTGGACACAAGAGACTAATGGCAAAATTTGCTGGTTTGGAAATAATAGGATAAATTGCTAAAATCAAGAAAAAACAAAACATACAAATAAAATAAAAATATACAAAATAAATGAATAAAAAAATGAAAATTTGCCATAATAAAAACATAAACCTTAGGAAAGGAAGTTTTTAATTATGGCAAATTTAACTCAAATCGAATTACAAAATTTACGCCATTTGATAGGCGCACATGAAACAAATTATCAAAAATTAAACACATATGCTTCACAAGCAGTAGATCCACAAATAAAGCAAATATTCACAAAATCAGCACAAGATGCTTTAAACACAAAGCAAAAACTAATGTCATTTTTAAATATTTAAGTTATGGAGGATACGAAAATGGATGAGAAAACAATGGTAAACGATATACTAGAAGGCGTAAAATCTGGTCTAAAAACTTATCAAGGAGTAATATCAGAAGCAGAAAATATGCAATTAAGACAAACAATACAACAAATAAGAAATAATGATGAAAGCTTTCAATACGAACTATTCAAAGTAGCACAAACAAAAGGCTACTACAAACCAGCACAATCAGCAACACCAACAGAAATACTAACAGTAAAAAATGAATTGCAATAAAATCAAAACACATCTCTAACGCCCAAAAAGAGATGTGTTTTTTCGTTGTCTAATATAAATTCAAAAAAGTACTTGAAAATTTCTCTATTTTAATATAGAATATGTCTGATAATAATAAAGAAGGAGTTGTTTATCATAAACGTATTAAAAAAATCTTTTATGCATATCAGGCGTTCTATAAAGCTTGCAGTACTAATTTTACTGTCAGTAGTAATAATTGGAATGATGATTGTATACTTTTTTAAACCAACATATTCAGTTTCATTAAATGGAGAGTTTATAGGATATACCCAGAATAAGAGTGAATTACAAGCAAAAATAAATGATGCAATCCAAAAAGGTGATGGAGCAAATTTAGCTTTTATTCAAATTGACTCAATGCCAGAATACAAATTATGCTTATTAAAAAAAGATGTACAGACAAATGATGATGAAATTTATAATAAAATAGTTGGACAAGGTACTACATATTATAGATATTATGCAATACTGGAAGATGGCGAAGAAAAATATTATGTATCTAAATTTGAAGATGCAGAAGACATTGTAAAACAATTAAAAGATAAAGAGAGTACAAATAGTGATAAAATAACAATATTAGAAAAATATAATACAAGTGAAGCAACATTCACAGATGTTGAAACTTGTGTGGCAAGCTTATACAAAGAAAAACCAAAAGTGGTAGTAAAAAGAGTGGCTTCAACAGGTAGATCAGCAATTCCGCCTTCATCAGTAAACACAGGGGCAAAAGTTAATTTAGGAATAAGCTTAATAAGACCACTTTCTGGAACACTAACATCAAGATTTGGCTCAAGATGGGGAAAAACACATAAAGGTGTAGATATAGGAGCAAGCAAAGGCACAAAAATAGTTGCAGCAGCTGCTGGAAGAGTTACAGTATCACAATATGGATACAGTGGAGGATATGGTAATTATATAATGTTGTCGCATGGAAATGGCGTTCAAACAGTTTATGGGCACTGTACATCATTGCTAGTAAATGTTGGAGAATACGTTTCACAAGGACAAGCAATAGCAACAGTAGGAAGCACAGGAAACTCAACAGGAAACCATTTACACTTTGAAATAAGAGTAAATGGAATAGCACAAAATCCGCAAAACTACGTATATTAAAATAATAAAAAACTTGAAGAATGTTAAATTCTCCAAGTTTTTTTCTACTTTACAAAGTACTTTGTTGCAACTTTTACTACATGATTTTTTATTATAAGTGTTGCTGTTTCATGCAATTTAGCAGCTAATGCATCAGAATATTCAATATATGTACCAAACTCTGTTATTGCAGAGTAAAATGACCTTAAATTAGGATATTTCACGTTTACGTCGTTAAAGATTAAATAGTAGTAATCATTATACGAGTATAACAATGAAGATTTTGAAATTTTGTCCACATTTCCAAGCTCAGATGTGGATAAGAACTCTGCAAAATTGCAAAAATCCTCGAATGTATTGAACCTATATATTAGAGAAGCTGTAGACATATTAGGAACTTTTCTAGATACCTTAAATTTTTTCCTTTCTGGCTCATTCTTTGAACGGCTCCTTGTAATTGTAAGCATAAATGTTCCATTATCTAAAGCGTATGTTTCAACTTTTAGCTGATAATTATCTGTAATAAAACCATAATCTTTTTCTGCTTTATCTAGAACAGATAAGAATAATGATTGTGTTTCACTAGAGTCTGACATAAAAGAGTGTAAATCTAAGTCATTTGCTTCTAAATCTGCACTACTTAATGTTATTTTTATTTTATCATCATTAATTTTCTCAAACTTCATTTAGTACCTCCTAAGATATACTTATATTATACTACTAAAATATATCTAATTAAATGAACAAAATATGGAAATATTGTGTTTATATATTATATTACTGTTATCTAATAAATGTAATATTTAATATACCACATAAAAAGCAAAAAATAAAGCGAAATTTGACGAAAATGAAAAAATATATTTAACTTTTAGTATTGAAAAAAACTCGATTTCAAGATATAATACAAAATGTAAAATTGAATTAGAAAAACGTTGTATCCGTAGGAGATAGAACTTTACATAAAACTAATTCGCAATAAAAAACGGAGGATAAAAACATGAAAAACAAAAATACATGGATATGCATACTATTCATTTTAGCAGGACTTGTTATAGGAGGTTTAATAGGGCAACTTACATCAGGGGTTGACTTCCTATGGTGGCTATCATACGGTCAAGAATTTGGACTATCTGCAAATTCACCACTTGTACTTGACTTAGGAATAGCAAAAGTAACATTCGCACTAATGTTTAAAATAAACATTGCAAGCATAATTGGCGTAATAATTTCAATTTTCATATATAGAAAAGCATTATAAGTTTTATAGAAAAATAGTGGTGGAAAGGATTTATATTGATTATAAAAAAATTACCATCAACAGAAAGACCATATGAAAAAGCACAAATGTATGGAATTGACAATTTATCAAATTCAGAATTATTAGCAATAATAATAAAAACAGGAACAAAAGAAAAAACATCAGTACAACTCGCACAAGAAATTTTATCAATAGAAAGTAAAAATAAAGAAAATATTCAGTTTTTGCAAGATATTTCACTAGAAGAGCTAACAAAAATTAAAGGAATAGGAATTGTTAAGGCAATTCAGATTAAAGCTGTATGCGAAATGGCAAAAAGAATTTCAAAACCACTAAATGCTAACAAAGTGCAAATAAGGTCATCAGCATCAGTGGCAAATTTGTTAATGAATGAGATGAAATACGAAAAAAGAGAAAAAGTAAAAGTACTAGTTTTAAATACAAAAAATGTGCTAATTAAGATTATAGATGTGTCATATGGTGGCACAAATTCAGCAATAATAGAGCCAAAGGATATATTAGCAGAACCAACAAAGATGGGAGCACCGAAGATTATTTTGGTACATAATCATCCGAGTGGAGACCCAACGCCGAGCAAAGAAGATATAGAAACAACCAAAAGATTATATAATGCAGCTACATTATTAGGCATAGAGCTATTAGACCACATTGTAATTGGAAACGAAAGATACACAAGCGTATTTTCAATAGGAGGATTGAGGTAAACAATGAATTTTTTTACATTTGTATCGAAAGACATAGGGATGGATTTAGGAACATCTAACATTTTGCTAACAATAAAAGGAAAGGGAATAGTTCTAAACGAGCCTTCTGTTGTGGCAATAAATAGACAAAACAACCAAATTGTTGCAACAGGGCATGAAGCAAAGGAGATGCTTGGCAGAACTCCAGAACAAATTAGGGCAGTAAGACCAATGAAAGACGGTGTTATTGCGGATTTTACTGCAGCACAGATGATGATTAGGAATGTAATTACAAAAGTTTGTAAAAGATATAATGCTGGTAGGCCAAGAGTTGTAGTAGGAGTTCCATCTGGAATTACCGAGGTTGAAGAAAGAGCCGTTGAAGAAGCTGTAACTCAAGCAGGAGCAAGAGAAGTGTACTTAATAGAAGAGCCTATGGCGGCAGCAATCGGTGCAGGAATAGACGTGGCAGAACCAACAGGAAATATGGTAGTAGATATAGGCGGAGGAACAACTGAAGTAGCTGTAATATCTCTAGGTGGAATAGTTGTAAGCGATTCTATAAGAGTTGCAGGTGATACCATGGATGATGAGATTATTAATTATATAAAAAATAATTTAAATCTAGCAGTAGGAAGTACAACAGCAGAGCAAGTTAAGCTCGAACTTGGTTGTGCAATTACGCTAGTAACACAAAAATCTATGGAAATAAGAGGTCGAGAGCTTACAACAGGATTACCAGAAAACAAAATTGTAACATCTGAGCAAGTTCAAGAGGCAATGGCTCCTTCTATAGAAAAAATTATAGATTTAGTTAAAGCAACCCTTGAAAAAACACCACCAGAGCTAGCATCAGACATAATAGAGCGTGGAATAGTGTTAACAGGTGGAGGAGCTTTAATAAAAGGAATAGATACATTAATTTCTCAAAAAATAGAAATTCCAGTTTATGTAGCAGATAGACCACTTGATTGTGTAGCAAATGGAACTGGTAAAACAATAGAAGATATGGACAAGCTTAGAACGGCGTTAATTAGGAATAGAAGAAGATAAACTATAGCCAAAATTGTAATTATTTTTCAATATATCAGAAGGAGGCATTAACTATAAATGTATAGGAACAAGAAAACCGGCATAATAGGAGTAATTATTACTATTATAGTTTTAGTTGTAATTGTAATTATTTCAAACATAAAAATTGAAGATTTTTCACATATAGGTGGAGCATTAAGTTCTTTTGTAATGCCAGTTCAAAATGGAATTACTTACATAAAGAATAAATTTAGTGGAAACAGCACATTTTTCTCAGACCTTGCAACTATAAAAGAAGAAAATAAAACTTTAAAAGAACGTAACAGTGAACTTGAAAAATCTTTAAGAGAATTAGAAGTAATAAAGTCTGAAAATGAAACATTAAAAGAATATGTAAATTTAAAAGATAAATATACAGAATACACAACTATTCCAGGCTATGTAATTAATAAAAATACAAGCAACTACAGCAACATAATAGTAATAAACATTGGTAAAAATGATGGTGTAGATGTTGGAATGCCAGTAATTGCCGATGCAGGATTAGTCGGACATATAATTTCTGTTACAGATACAACTGCAAAGGTACAAACTTTATTAGATACATCTAGTGCGGTAAGTAGTGTAGTTGGAACTGCAAGAGATTCTGTTATAATAAAAGGAAATCTAGAAAATTCAAACATGCTAAAAGGAACATATATACCAACTTCTGCGGCATTATTAGAAGGTGACAAGGTTGAAACCTCTGGGTTAGGTGGAATTTATCCAAAGGGAATTACAATAGGAACCGTAAAACAAATAATAGAAACAAAAAATTTAACTAACAGATATATTTTGGTAGAACCTGCTGTTAATTTTGATAAGCTGGAAACGGTTTTAGTAATTATTAAATAGGATAAGCATTTTTATGAAAGGAGCTGAGTTGGAAAAGGATTAAATTTTGGCAAGGAAAATGAATTCAAAAGGTAAGGGCGCATACTTGTTGTATGTAACCGCGTTTTGAATGAAATTTGACGTAGCCAAAATTGTAATTATTTTTCAACGTACAACGATGAAAAAAACAATTACAATACTATGTTTAATATTAATATTTTTTCTAATATATTTTTTGCAAGCAAATTTTTTTACTTGGTTCAACATAGCTGGTATAATGCCTAATCTATACGTAATTCTTGTATTATTTATGGGCTTGTTCATGAAAAGAAAATTAGGAGTAGTATTCGGTTTTGCATTTGGGCTATATTTAGATATAATACTAGGCAAAACCGTTGGAATATCTGCTTTTGCACTAGGTGCAGTCGGACTAATTGGCGAGATATTGAGTAAAAATTTTTCAAAAGATAGTCGTTTTATAGTAACACTAATGGTTATAATTACAACGGCAATCTATGAAACAGTTTTATATATTTTTACAATGCTTAGAACAGAAGGAACAATTGAAATATTAGCATTTTCGAAAATACTTCTTGTTGAGCTTGTGTTTAACACATTAATAACAATAATAATATATCCATTAATAAAAAAAGCTGGATATTATGTAGAAAATTTATTTGATGATAAGTTTATTTTAACAAGATATTTTTAAATTATTAATAATATTGTGCAAAGTTTTCTAATGGATAAATTATTTCACAGAAAATTTTAAAAATAGAAATACTAAAATTTAGTTTTATTTGTAAGAAGGTGATTAATTGGGAAAAGAAAAAGCTAAAAATGATAGAATTAGATATAATATATTAACAATATTAGTATATATAGTTGGAATTGTGCTACTTGCTCAATTATTTAATCTTCAAATTGTGCATGGAGAAGAGTATAGGGAAACTTCAAACACAAAGCTTACAAGGGAAAGTGTACTAAAGGCAGATAGAGGAAGTATTAAAGATAGTTCTGGAACAATGCTTGCATCAGTTGATGCCCAGTATTCAATAGTTTTATATAAAACAAAGGTTAACAACGAGACTTTAAACACAACAATATTGAAATTGTTAAATATATTATCCACAAACAGTGACTCATATGTGGATAACTTTCTTATAGATGTTAATCCATACAGGTTTAAACTGGAAGAAGAAGAGAGTCAGAAAAAGTGGAAAAAAGCAAATAACATAGATGAAGATGCAACAGCTGAAGAAGCCTTTAACTATTTTAAAAATAAATATGATATTACATCTGACAATGTAGAAGACATAAGAAAAATATTAGCAATAAGATACGAAATATCATATAAGGGGTATAGTAGTACAAAATCTATAGAAATAGCAAGCAATATAAGCAGACAAAGTTTAGAACAGATAAAAGAAAGAAATGCCGAGTTTTCTGGTGTAGAGGTTGTTGAAACTCCAGTAAGAGTCTATCCACTAAAAACAACAGCTTCTCATATATTAGGGAGAATTGGTAGAATAGAAAGTAGTGAGCTTGAAGGGAACGAAGACATATATAATCAGAACGATATCATAGGAAAATCTGGAATTGAATATGTATTTGAAAAATACTTAAAGGGAACAGATGGCGTAAAGCAAATAGACATGAACGTTGATGGTACAATAACAGACGAATATGTATCAAAAGAGGCTGTTTCTGGTTCTGATGTAATATTAACAATAGATTCTAAATTACAAGCTGTAACAGAACAGGCATTGGCAGACAACATAAATAAAATTGCAAACCATGGTTTCTCACAAGAAAATAACCCCGCAGATGCTGGTGCAGCGGTTGTTTTAAATGTAAAAACAGGTGAAGTAATCGCGATGGCAAGTTATCCAGACTACGATCCATCGGCTTTCGTAAATGGAATAGACACAAATACATGGAATTACTATATAAACGGAGACACAAAACCATTGGAAAACAAGGCAATATCTGCAATGTATTCTCCAGGTTCTACTTATAAAATGGTAACAGCACTTGCAGGACTCGAAACAGGTACAATTACACCAAAAACAAAAATAAATGATACAGGAGTATTCAGAAAGTATAACAGTTCTTGGAAATGCTGGAATAGATATGGACATGGATATTTAAATGTATCGCAAGCAATAGAACACTCGTGTAACTACTTTTTCTACGATTTAGGAGATAGACTTGGAATAGATAATCTTGCAAAATACTCATATTATTTAGGGCTAGGACACAAGACAGGAATAGAGCTTAAAGGAGAAATAGATGGTGTACTTGCAAGTAACGAAATTGCAAAACAAGAAAACAGAGTATGGAATCCAGGAGAAACAATTTCTGCTGCAATAGGTCAGAGTTACAACACATTTACTCCATTACAAATGGCAAAATATGTCGCAATGATAGCAAATAGAGGCAAAAACTTAGATGTTACAATAGTAAAATCTATAATAAATCCAGACGGAAGTGAAATTTCAAGAGACGAATATGAATCATATGTAAATGAGAAGCTAGGTTTACAACAAGAAAATGTAGAAGAAATGAACTTCAAAGAAGAAAACATAGAAGCTATACTAGAAGGAATGAGGGGAGTTACAAGTGAATCTGGAGGAACAGCATATTCAACTTTCAGAAACTTCAACATAGAAGTAGGAGGAAAAACAGGTTCTGCTCAAACAGGTGTACAAGGCAAAACAAACGCATGGTTTGTTGGATTTGCACCATTCGATGACCCAGAAATTGCAATAGTAGTATTTGTTAGAAACGGTGGTCACGGAAGCTACACAGCAGAAGTTGCAAGAGATATAATAGCCCAATACTTTGGAATGAACACAAATCAAGTTACAGAAAACACAACAGCAATACCAACAGTACAAATAATAAACTAAAAATGAACATCTGATAAAGCTAAAATAGAAAGTGCAAATATTAATATAAAAGAGGATGTAAATATGAAAAGTTGCATAACAATAAATCTAAAAAAAGACAACATAGTAATAAAAATAAATGAAGATTTTTCACAAGAAGATATAATGTACTCACTAAGAAAGAAAATACCAGAGTTAAAAAAATTATATCAGAGTGAAAAAACGCCAATAGTAATAACAGGAAAAGTACTAAAAAATAGAGAAATAGACGAAATACAAGAATTAATAAAAAAGCACTTCGATGTAAAAATAAAATTCGATAGCCCAAGAACATTAGGACTACACGGAATTACAAAAACATATTGCAAAGAAATAGCAACATCAGAAACAAAATTTCATAGAGGTTCAGTAAGGTCTGGACAAAAAGTAGAATTTGAAGGAAGTCTAGTAATACTAGGAGATGTAAACGATGGAGCAGAAGTAATAGCAGGAGAAAACATAATAGTTTTAGGCGACTTGAGAGGTCTTGCACACGCCGGTGCAAAAGGCAACAAAGAAGCAATAATAGCAGCATCTTCAATAGAAGCTCCACAGCTAAGAATCTCTAACATAATAAAAGAACGAGAAAGAGAAGAAATATTAGAAAGCACACAAAAAACATATGCATACGTAGATGCAGATGGAAAAATGGAATTAGAATAGTCAGAAAAAATTATAGCATAAGCAACTAAAAATATAATAAAATTTAAATAAATCCTCAGATTTCAAGAAAATTGAAAGTCTGGGGATTTTTTATGTATATATGAAAATGTTATTTTTCCAAATTTTTTACAAAATAAAAAAATTGCAAATACTAGAAATTTAGAAGAAAGACTGTTTTATAATGAAAATATAAATTAAAGCATGAATGCTTTGCAAGTGATATTATTATAACTGGAGAAAAATTATAAAATATAATATTATATTGGGATAAATCGAAAACTTTCAACACCAACAATCCGTGTGCTAATAGGGGAGGCAATTACAACAATACAGGCTCAAACAATCCTGCAGCTAACCGTAACAACAATAGCACTGACAACAGCAACAACAACATCGGTTTCCGTGTTTCACTCTAATACAATTTCTAGATTATATATTTTACGGAATATATACAATGAAAGTATTAGTATTAAAGAGATTTATCCCATCCTAATTTAGGTAAACACGAATCAGTAAAACATATGTTAGTACAAAAATGGAATACATGTGTTTTACGAAAAATAGCCAGTAATAAATAAAAGATTACTGGCTTAAAGATAATAATAAATTCAGGCTGAAATTAAAAGCAGAATTTTATAAAAGAACGACTTAAAGCAAATTTTGGGGGCAATTTATTTATAGTGTAAGGAAAAATTAAAAAATGAATGAAGTATTTTTAATAGGAAAAATAATTAGTGATATAGAATTTAAATTTATAATAAATTCAAAAAATAAAGCAATAGCATGCTTTGAGATAAAAACAGTCGATAAGCAAATAGTAAGGATACAAGCGTATAATCAACTTGCAGATTTTGCTTATAGCCAATTAAATAAAAATGATAAAGTACTCATAAATGGATACATAGAAGCTAACGTAGTAAAGGTAAAATGCATAAATGTTTGGAAATAAAGTATGTAAAAATTATACATGATAAGTGATTGCGAAATTGTCGAAATTTGGCATACGATTTTCCTTGACTTTACTTGTAGTTTAGATATAATGGAAAAGGTTATTTCAAAAATGTTTTTATTTTTTATTTTGTATCAAAATCATTGATTTTTTCAATTAGCCGTTCTGGCAACATATTCTACGTACAATTGATTAAACTTTTAATAACTAAATTTAAGTATAGCAATTTTTGTTGTACAAAATTAAGGAGGCTTACATATGCCAAATGAAAAGAAAAGCATATTACAACCAAAGAATGATGTAGTGTTTAAAGCATTATTTTCAAGAGGAAAACCAAGGATAACACAAGCAATGCTAGAGGCTATACTAAAGATGAAGATAGACAAGCTTGAGCTTGATAAAAGTACGGATTTACTAAATGAAAATGCAGATGATAAAAATGGTAGACTAGATTTAAGGGCAATAATCAATGGAAACACTGAATGTGACATAGAAGTACAACTTGTTTCAAATGATAATATAACTGAGCGATTTTTATATTATTGGGCGAAAATGTATGCAGCTAATTTAAAAATTGGAGATAAATATAGTGATTTAAGGAAAACAATATCAATAATAATTCTAGATGACGATTTTAAATTAACAAAAGGTCTTGAGAAACCGCAAACAACATGGAGAATACGAGAAGAGGAAGAGAAACATCTTATATTGACAGACTATTTTGAGATTGTTATAATAGAGTTACAAAAAGTATTAAAAGCATACCATAGAAATCCAAATGACGAAGTATTACAATGGATGCTTTTTCTAGATAATCCAGAAAAAGAGGAGGTAACTCGTATTATGGAAGAAAATGAAGATATCAAAGAAGCAAAAGAAGAACTAGACAGAATAAGTCAAGATGACTTATTAAGGCGAAAAGTTTTAAATAGAACGCTTGAAATAGCTGACCAATTACAGTTAAAGAAGGAGGCGAAGGAAGCAAGAGAAAAAGGCTTATCAGATGGACTAGTAACAGGAGAAAAAATTGGAATAGAGAAGGAAAAAAAGTCTGTAATAAAAAAGTTACATGAACTTAATATATCTATAGAACAAATTGCAAAAGTAGTAGAATTAAAAGAAGCAGAGGTAAAAGAAATATTAAATGATAAAAAAGTATAACCTTTCGCTATAGCGAAAGGTAGACATAACTTATTTGTTAAGTCAAAAGTAACAACACCAATGTGAAGAATAGATATGGATCATTTACTTTTTCATTATATAAAAAGAACAAAATACATAAAATAAGTACATCATCAAAATATAAATTAATTCCGAAAAAGCTGAATAATGGAGGCGACTCTTGTTGTTTAGCTTTTTCTCTTTTGGGTTTAGTAATATTGCTTTTGTATGATGAAGGTCGATAATTTAGGTTATTACGAGAATTCATTGATGCTTGTGAATTTTGTCTATTATTTTGAGTATATGGGGTAGAATAATATGGATTTTTATTTTGTGGTTGAGCTCTACTATTATTTCGTATGTATTCTTGCTTTTGCTGTTGTATATTTTTATAAGCACTTGGATTCATATAACGCATGTAATTTGGAAGTCCGAAGTATGGATAATTAGCTACCATTCTTATCACCACCAGATTGCCTCATTAATTCGAAAACCTTTTCCATATTAAATAATTGAATGTACTCATCAACTTTTGCCTGCCTGCTAGGTTTTAAATATGGTTTTAATGAACGAAGTAAATTTACACCAGAATTGTTAGAAGGACTGTTCATAGCACTAATTATTTTCTGCATTTTCATCATAGTGTTAATATCTATGTTTGGCATTGATTGCTCAGAATTAGTAGTTTCAGAAGAATTAGCTTGATTTACATATGAATTCATATTAGAATCAGTTGTATTTGCAGTAGTATTATTTCCAACATTAGCACCATTTTGAGCAGAGTTATTCTGTAATGAATTAAGCATTTCTTTTATATTATCTGGAATTTGTTTCCCTTCCATCATAGAAGAAAAACTTTTTAACATATCAGCCATATCTGCCATAAAAATTCAGTCCTTCCAATAAAATTAATTATTTTTGTTATTCATTTGTTTCAGTATTTCCTCAGGGCTCTTATTTCCAAGCATTTTAGAAACTTGATTCATTTTCTCTTCAAGCTCTTTCTTATCCATTTTAGATATCATATTCATCATATCATTAAAATTCATTTCAGACATATTAAATTCATCCTTTCTTGTTTTACTTAGAGGCTTAGCTTCTAAGTAAATTATATTCCAAGACAAAAATATAATACCATTGTTTAAATGGTATTATATAATATTCTGTATTATAAATTTTGTTACATGTGATTATATTTTTTATACAACTCTAATGCTGTTTCTGGAGTTTCGTTTCCTGTAAATGATTTAATTGGAGCAAACTCTTCACTAGGATTTACTTCCAACAACAATATTTTATCAAATAAAGCAAATGCATCAAATATAAATTTCTCAAATTTGAATGCATTAGGTTTTAGTGGAACTTCCTTCATGCCTTCTGAGTTGATAAAGTCGCATTTCTTAAATGCCCTGTGGTAAGGCAAGTCTGCAGTTGATAGTTTCTTTAGAGCATTCATCGAAAACAAATGTGCCAAGATATTTTTCTGAGTATATTTTGATTGTTCTTCTTCTGGAATATTTTTTGGGTCTATTATGCTAGGGTGTGAGTCAACATTTGCAAATACCCATTCTTTAGAAGATAAATCAGTTTTTTTAATTGATTTGCTTGCAATTTCATAACCATTTGCAATGGTTAGTCCTAAAAATAGTGGGTCAATTATCTTTAATAAAATATTATCTATTCCACCAACGAATATCCATTCAATATTTTCTGCTTCCATTTTTTCCATAAATCCAGCATTAGCAAGAGATTTAAAAACATCTCCGTTGCCATTAGAGCCAGTTTTTATTGAATAAGGTGTTTCTAAGATAACTTTTGTTTTTACATCTATAAGAGGAAGTGTACTTTGCATAAAGAACTTAACTTTCTCTTTTGGGTAGCCAAAATAATTTTTAGCTTCAAAATATTCTTTTGTGGCAATATCATTAGCAGGGCTAGTCATTATGTACCAATTTAAGGCTGTTCCAGTTTCATTCAATAATTTCTTTAAATTATCACAGGCAAATTCGAATAAAGATTTCTTTGGTGGAACATCAATTTCGTATGAGCCTTTGGGCCCTTTGTAACCAAGCCTTGTTCCTTGCCCTCCAGCCAATGTAATTATAGCGAGTTTTCCACTATTAATAACCGAATTACCAATATCAGAATAATGTTTTAACTCATCTTTAGTTAAATTAAGCCTATCAATGTATGAAATTGGCGAAATTCTATCATAAGAAATAGAATCATCTAAAGTTGAGTTATAATACAACATATTCATTTTTGCAAAGTCAATGGAACGTATTTGGTTTGCTAGAATGTTTTTTTCTTCATCAGTCAAATCATTCCAAAAACTAAGAACATATTCTTGATTAAATTCTTTCAAAATCTGCATAATATCATGCGGTTCTGTATCCATAAAGCACCTCATTTATTAAATTTTAATTAGAACTTGCAGTTCGTAAACTTTTAATAATTTTATCTTTTCCAGGCATATCCGAATTTTCTAAATACTCAATCTCTTTTTCTATATCAAAAGGCACACGAACTAAATTAATAGAAAAAGTTGATAATTCTTTAGAGCCATATGTGCCTTCTAGTATAATATATGAAGCAAGAGTAGAAAAGCGATTGTCTGCATTTTGTAAATTGTTGTCATTCGCCATTTCTATTGGCATACCAATGCTTCCAGTGTTAAAAATAGTTTTGTTTTTATATCTAAAAACATTAGGAGTATGAATGTGACCATAGCCTATAACATCTGGAATAGGGTCGTTTGGAGTCTTGCCCAAAAATTCTGTATTTTCAAATAATTGCATAGGAGAACTTAGCTCAATAACTTCTCTTAGTGTATTTTGATTAGAATACATTGGATTATAAATATGAGAAGTACTAAAAGGCGAAGCATGAAACAAACGCACCAATCTACCACTCATATAGAACTCTGTCATAACAGGTAAATTATGCAAATAATTTGCACGCTCTTCTCCAATTTTCACTCTAGACCAAAAACTCTTAAGCTTAGCATTAGGCGAGGAAATGGATTCATCACAATTACCTCTTAAAACAACTTCACACTTCTCTCTAAGCTTGTCTATAACTAAATCTGGATTACAACACTTAGTAACACTATCTCCAAGACAAAAAATTCTAGAAATTCCTCTAGAATGTATATCGTCTAAAACAGCGTTTAGTGCGGTAATATTTGCGTGAACATCTGATATAATTGCAATTCTATCCATAATTTTTCTCCTTAAATTTTATAATATTATAATCTAAAAAGCGGGAAATTTCAAGCCTTACGAAAGTATATTAATTAGTAAAATAAAAGAGGGCACCCCGGGCGGGGTGCCACATTTGCACGCAGAGAAATTATTCAGCAATGGAATCGAAGGTCTCTAAAATCGCATCGCAACATGCTGTAACAATTTGATTTAATTCACCCGTATATTGCGGGTTGCTGGGATCATAGCACATCTTTTCTGCATATCTGCGTGCGGCAGCATATGTTGTTGGCCCTTTCTGGTTTTGAAGTGTCAGGAAACTTCTGTAGTAATGCACTTTTACTGCATCGCCGACTGTTTCGAAAAACTCTTCAAAATGATAGTTGTTGGAAGACATATCATCGACAATGGCAAGAGCCTTAGGCCCTTTTGCAGTTTCCTTAGCTTTTGCAAGGGTTTCACTGAACCGAGTTTTAAGGTTTTCTTTGTGATAGCTTAAAAAAGTATCAAGCAAACCAGCGAGGTCAGTAGTCTCGCAAAGATCCAGAAAAAATTTGTCGGACGGTCTAAAGCAATACAACATATTAAATACCTCATATAAATGTGTTTTAATCGGTATTTATATTATACAAAATTATGTAAAGTGTGTCAAGACTAAATCAAATAGAATAGAGTATAATTAAATTTGATTTTCGTTAGTTTTGAATTAATTAAAATGTCGCAAAGAATTTTTATAAAATATAGTTTCTTAAATATTACAGTTATAAAAATGTTGAAAAATAGTCAAACGTGTAATAATTTGATACACGTTTTTGCTTGTTTTTCATTGCCGTAAGGTATATAATTACTATACTTTATAGAGTAAAAACTATAGAAGTATTAACGTTAATTATTATTAGAATTCTAAAATTATTTTATCAAATTATTATTAAATCTAAAAATTTAATTCATATATTCGCTATAGCGAAAGGTAAATCCAAAATGAAATTGAAAAAACAGCTAGCATACAGAAGAAAAAATATTTTATAAACGTCCGAGAAAAATATGAGAGATAATACGCAAAAATTTTACCTATCAGTTGAAAAATAATAAATGAAATGGTAAAATAGAAAGGATTTTTTAGAAGTAAATATGCCCATAAATAAAGTAGAAGTGAAAATTCAGACTGCAATACAAAGCTAGAGCAATGGCTATGGTTGATAGATGGAAGCGAGGAGGAGAAAGTAAAAGTGTCGGCCAAAGAAAATGAAGAAGTAAATAAGACAGTAGAAGAACTAAACAAATTAAGCAAAGATCCAGACGAAGTCGCAAAATATGAAGAACGTGAGTGGAGCATTATGAGGTACGATGTCGAGATGAAAACCAATAGAGAACTTGGAGAAAAAGAAGGCGAAGCACGTGGTTTGAAAATTGGTAAAGAACAGGGAAGGAAAGAAGAAAAAACAAAAATTATAAAAAAATTATATTCTTTAAACATACCAATTGAAAAAATAGCTGAAATTACAGAAATGTGCATTGAAGATGTGAAGAAAATAGTAAAATAAAAAGAGGCGCTCTCCAGTGGAGAGCGTCTTAACTCTCATTCAGTTATTACATAAATCAAAAAGATTCTAATTTTAAGATTGCGGGTTTTAAATTATTCAGTCGAAACTTGTAAATTGTGCTAATATATCATTTAAATATGTAAAATTATATCATAAAAAGAACTACGAAAACGCTTGATATACAAGCGTTTTCATGCTATTATATATTTAGTTTTATAAAACATTAATTTTTACTCGAAGCAGACAAGCTTCAAAAAATATCGATATTTAAAATTTTATTAGAGGTTCTCTAATCTAATACAAAGCTATTATTTTGTGTCTAAAAATATCCCATAAGAAAAAATGAAGAAAAACTAATGAATTTACTATTAAGTTTGATCCCCCATAACTAAAGGTAAATAGAATTATTTTGATATAAACTTAGAAAAAACTTTTAAAATGTAAGAGATTTTTAACTAAAGATAATTTAATTTTCTATATAAGCCAAGCTCCAGGAAAAAGAAATAGAAATTTATAAGAATATATGCTCGGAGGTGATATTATAAGACAGATGTACATATCATAATGGAATTATTATGCCATAAAATAAGTAAAAACCCTATTTTATTTATAAAACTTAAAATATCTATATTAAATGGTTTTGAGGTAGCAAAAGCTACCTCTTTTAAAATTTTACGATACTTTAAATCTTTCAGTAATAGGACCTAACAATTCGTTTACATCTACACCAAGTACTACGGATATTGCACAAATTTCATAGTCTCGTACTGTTCTTTGGTTGTTTTCTATTCTGTAAAGGCTAGTAACCGGGATGTTTACGCCAAGTAAAAGAAGTTTAGAAGAAAATTTTTCTAGTGAAAGTCCTTTTTCAATTCTTTTATCTTTTAGTATAGGTCCAATTAGATTTAAATTATCCTCATATTTGCTAAAATTATTCATTGAAAAACTCCTTCGTATAAAATTTGTATAATTTAAGTAATTATATAATCAAAGCTACGACAATATGTTTACACACGTGAAACAAAACGAGTGATAATACATGGTAAAAATAACCAGTTTTTAGCTTATTTAAATATTTGTAGCACTTTTTAAAAGTAGACATAAACTATTAGTAAGATGATTGACTTTGGAGGGTGATTGGAAAATTTAATTTTTTTCAATCAAATAAAATGTAAGAAAGGACTGTGAAAAATGGAGAAAAAAAGCATCGTACGAATACAAAATATTTCAAAGACGTATCAAGCTGAAAATGGAGAAGTAGAAGCATTAAAAGGAATAAATTTTGATGTAAAAGAAGGAGAGTTTATAAGCATAATTGGACCAAGTGGATGTGGTAAATCTACTCTGTTATCAATAATTTCTGGGCTAGAAAGTAAAACAAACGGAGAAGTGTACATAGATGGAAAAGTGGGATATATGTTGCAAAAAGACAATCTTTTAGAATGGAGAACTATTTATAAAAATGTTTTATTAGGACTGGAAATTCAAAAGGCATTAACAGAGGAAAATAAAAATTATGCAATCGAACTTCTAAAAAAATATGGTTTATATGAATTTAGAAATAAATATCCAACGCAATTGTCTGGAGGCATGAGACAAAGAGTTGCACTAATAAGGACGCTGGCAATTCGTCCGAAGGTATTGCTATTAGATGAGGCTTTTTCTGCACTTGACTACCAAACAAGGCTTATGGTAACAGAAGATATATACAAAATTTTAAAGGCCGAGAATATAACGGTACTAATGGTTACACACGATATTTCGGAGGCTATAAGTATGTCAGATAGAGTGGTGGTTTTAAGCCAGAGACCCGCAACAGTAAAAAACATATACACAATTGACTTCGAGATGGAGAACAGGACGCCATTAAATTGTAGAGAAAAGCCTAAATTTAGTAAGTATTTTAACATAATGTGGAAGGAGCTTGAAGAGTATGACAAAGAAGCTGGAAAAGAAACTAATGTCTGAAGATAGAAAAAGATATTTAAGAAAAAAGAAGTTTAGAAAAATTGAGATACTCGCAACACAAATTTTTATAGTGGTCGCATTTATAGGAATATGGGAACTTCTTGCAAGGCTTGGAAAAATAGATAGCTTTATTACTAGCCAACCATCTAGAATAGTAAAAACATTTCTAAATTTATCATCGAATGATTTAGGAAGACATCTAAGAATTACATGTATAGAAACATTGGTGGGATTCTCTTTAGGAACCATAATGGGAGTAATAATAGCAATAATTCTATGGTGGTCATCGTTCATTTCTAAAGTGTCTGAACCATTCTTGGTAATACTAAATGCCCTACCAAAAGTAGCACTAGGACCAGTAATAATAATATGGGTTGGTGCCGGAATGCCAGCTATAATAGTTATGGCACTTGCAATTTCGCTTATTGTAACAATATTAAATATTTTAAATGGGCTTATAAACACAGATAAAGAAAAAATAAAAATGGCTGAAACTTTTAATGCAAGCAAGTTTCAAATACTTACAAAAATAGTAATACCAGCAAATATCTCAACATTATTCAACACTCTAAAAGTAAATATAGGATTATCACTAGTTGGAGTAATATCTGGAGAGTTCTTAGTATCAAAAGGAGGACTCGGATATCTAATTGTGTATGGAGGTCAAGTATTTAAGCTAGATTTGGTAATGACGAGTGTAATTATTCTTGCAATAGTCGCAGCCGTAATGTACGAAAGCATAGAAATATTAGAAAAAATTGTGATGAAACAGAAATAGAATGTACAAGATTATTATAAAATGGAATGAAAATAAGCTAAATTTATAATAAAAGTGTAATGGTAAATATGAAAGAGGCAATAATGTGTCGATATAAAAACAATAAAATTTGCTTTTTATCTGTTTATAAAGCCTCAAAAATAAAGAAAGGAAAATTAAAAAAATGAAAAAGATTATAACGATAATAGTGTGCATATTGCTTGTAGCTGTTGTAATAGCGGTTGGATTTATAGCAACAAGACCACCAAAAAATGATACTGCAATAAAAACACTAAAAGTAAATGAGGTTACAAGATCAGTCTTTTATGCACCACAATATGTGGCAATTGCTAATGGATTCTTCGAGGAAGAAGGCTTAAAAATAGAATTAACAACAGGTCAAGGTGCAGACAATGTAATGACAGCAGTATTGGCAGGACAGTGTGACATAGGTTTCTGTGGTCCAGAGGCTTCAATTTATGTATATAACGAAGGAAAAGAAGATTACGTAGAAGTATTTGCTCAATTAACAAAGAGAGATGGTTCATTCTTGGTAAGCAAGAATAAAACAGATAATTTCTCATGGCAGGACTTGAAAGGAAAAACAGTAATACCAGGAAGAAAAGGTGGAGTGCCATACATGACATTTGAATATGTTTTAAAACAAAATGGACTAAACCCAGAAACAGATTTAGTATTAGACGATAGTATAAAATTCGACTTAATGGCAGGAGCTTTCGCTGGTGGAAATGCTGAATATGTAACACTATTCGAGCCAACAGCATCAATGACAGAAGCAGAAGGAAAAGGTTATGTAGTAGCGTCAGTTGGAGAGGCATCAGGAGAAGTGCCATACACAGCATATTGCACAAAGAAAAGCTATATAGAAAAAAATAGCGAAACAATAGAAAAATTCACACGTGCAATATATAAAGGACAAAAATGGGTAAAATCACACACATCAAGAGAAATAGCAGAAGCAATACAAAGCTTCTTCCCAAGCACAAGCGTAGAATCAATAGAAAAATCAGTACAAAGCTACAAAGACATAGACGCATGGAACGAAACGCCAGTATTAAAAGAAGAAAGCTTCGATAAACTACAATTAATAATGACAGAAGCAGGAGAGCTAACACAAAAAGCACCATACAACAAAATAGTAAACAACACATATGCAGAAAAAGTAATAAAATAAATTTTTCGCCCAATAGGGACGCCCCTTTTTGGGCGAAGTTTAAATTAGTATATTAAAAAAACTCCATTTTCTATTTTTTGAAAATTTCGGTACGACGCTCTTGGTCGGAGCTAGGCTCCTCAAAAGACGAGCTTGACCTTATTTTCAAAAATAGAATAATGGTCTTTTACAATAATTCTAAATATTTATTTAACATTTCTATTTCTAATTTATTAATTAATTTAATAAAATCTGTATAATCCATTGTGGTATGTGCTTTATCCAAAGCCTCATAATATTCTAATCTATTCGCTTTTTTTATTATTACGGGATTATACCCATGGTTCATTAAATCTAAATTCATTATTAATCTTGATGTTCGTCCATTTCCATCAACAAATGGATGAATTTTAACCAACTCTCCATGTAATAAAGCTGCTTGAATAATTGGATGATATTTATTCCAAGTCTCGTAATTTAAAATTAATTTTTCCATTAGCTCTGGTATTTTTATATAATCTGGTGGTATGTGTGTAGCACCTTTTATTGTTACATTCTCTCGTCTATATCTTCCTGCATTTTCATCATCTATACCTTTCAAAATTAGCTGATGAATATTTTTTATATTCCATTCAGTAATCGGCTTATTATCTTTTACTAAATCTTCTAAATATAAAATTGCTTTTTCATGATTTATTGCTTCTAAATGCTCTTTTACTGATTTTCCGCCAACTGTTATGCCTTCTAATACAACCTGAGTTTCTCTTAATGTTAAAGTGTTTCCCTCTATACCATTGCTATTATATGTCCATTCGAGATTAATAGTCTCTCTTAATGATTGCAGAGTTTCTTTTGAAATTGGTCTTTTGCTATCTAATTTTTTCTTTAATTTATCAACTTCATCAAAATAATTGTTATCTATATCAATTTTAAAATCTATATTATCTGGTTTTATATTTCTCTTATCTAGTGGCTTTTCCTCATCAATAGGAATATTCCAATTGCCACCTATTTTAAAAGCACCTTCTATTCTTCCTTCTGATAATAATTGCCTTACTCTTCTCTCACTAATATTCCATTTTTTTACCGCATCACTAGTAGTCATATATTCCATTTTTGTTACCTCCTTTTTACAAGTTATGTAAAAAATTTTTTATTTCTGTAGCAAATACAATTATACCGAATACGGTAGTATTTGTCAATACAATTATACCGAATTCGGTAGTATATTATTTAGCAGAATTTAACACATAAATTGCAATATTTAGGTATGATGCAAATAATATCCAAATTAAATAAGGAATTTGCAATATTCCAGCAACTTTATTCTTTTTGTAAAATAATACAATCATGTAAATTACCAACAAATCCAATACTAAAATCCATATAAATGAAAATAATCTCCATTTTAATGAAAAGAAAAAAATTGACCAGAGTGCATTTACTGCAAGTTGCACGTAATATACTACTGAAATTTTTGGGCTGACTAGTTTTTTACTTTTTAAAATTCCATATGAAATTCCCATTAAAACATATAAAATTGGCCAAATTATAGAAAATAATAATCCCGGTGGTGTAAGTGGTGGCTTATTTAAAGAGCCATAATCAATAACAGGCCTTATAATTAGCCCAACAATGCCACCAACAATTACAGGAATTAGAATTGATTTAACATATATTTTAAAATTACTCATGCATAAACCTCCTATAAAATTATATGATGAATAATTTAGAAATAGAACATGGTTTACACTATTATTCATACGTATTTTGCACTTTGTTACAGCTAATAGCACACTTTTCTTGCTTGTAATAAAAGCAGCCTTAATATCTAATAATAAATAATTATAATCCAACACTTGCTACGAATGCTATTATAAAAAATAGTAAACTAAAACATTGAAAAATTAAATTTAGTATAGTACAATTTAATTAAAGTAAGGAAAGTTAACCTTGGAGGAAGAAAAATGGAAAGTTCATTAGAAGAAGTATTTAATGCTTTTATGGGGGGATATTGGGGCCCATCATATTATTTCTATATAAATAAAGTGAAAGATGGATATCAATTTAGGTATGGATATGATAAAGATGGACGTATTATTGATAATACCATAAGTGGAATAAATTTATATAAATCATTTCATGATGAAGAATATTATGATTCATTTATAAGTAAATTACTAGAGTTGACGCATGAATGGAAAGAGGAATATTATGATAGTGATATAATGGATGGAATGCAATGGGATATTCATTTTTGGCAGCTAAATAAAACATATGCTGGGTCAAATAATTTTCCTCAAAATTATAAAGAAGTAATGGATTATGTGAAAGAATCTTTTAATGTAAGACCAGATGTTGAAAGCATAAAAAATGTTTTTCCCAAAGTAGACGATGATGGTGTAATAGATTTATTTCCTGAAACAGAAAATGATTTTCCAACAGTAGAATATGACTTTTCGACAATAGAAGAATATATCACTAAACAGTTAGAAGAGATAGGTAAAATGGAAGAACCAAATCACGAAGAAAAAACAAAGAGATAGGAACTTTAGATAATCTTTTTAAAAAATAAAATACTATAGAAAAATTGGAGGAACAGATGGATAATAAAGTATTAAATAAGCAAATTCCTATAAAGACAATAGTAGATATTGCAAATTATTTTGAGGAATACAAAGAAAGATACTCAGATTTATTTCAAAAAGACCAAGAAAAAAATGAAAAATTGAATTTTGCAGATAAAAATTATGAATATCGAAGTGCTGATGTATCTTTAATGTATACAATACGATTACGTAACGGAAAAAATATGAAGGAATCAAATTATAACTGGTTTATAGTACAATTAGGACAGCCAAGTATTATTGAAGAAGTTATAATTGATTTAAGAATTTCATATTTTGGAAAAATTGAAAAAGACAATACTAATGACCAATATAATAGCATAAATGTTTCAGTAGATTTCAGAAATGCAGGAATGAATTTGAATTTTTCAGATGTTTATGTTGAAGCTAACAGCACAAACCAAGAACGTGCAGCAAATAATATTTATTATACAGTAATAAATATTCTATAAAATAATAAAGATAGATTTGACAAAACAATAAAAAATAGAAAAATAAGAATACAATCATTTTGTATAGCTGTTGGAATTATTTTATCATATATTGTATATTTTATATTAAAAATTAATGTAAATAAACTTCCAATAGACATAAATCAGTACTTAACAAATAAATATATTATTATTTTCGGGCAATGGTTTTTAGCAATCTTATTAGGAAATATTTCTTCATATTGGTATATTGTGTCAATATATAAACCTTTATTACCAGAAGCAAAATATACAAAATACAATTATTCAACATCAAAAGCTGTTTATACAGATGATGTCGATGACTATACTAATCATTGTGAAGTCCACTTCGGAAAATTTTGGGACGCTGAAAAAAGAAGAAATAAAATAGAAAAAATATTTAAAATAACAAGAATCATTGTTTTAATTCAACTATTAATTAGTACAATTTTATTTTTTGTATTAAAATAAGAAATGTAAAAGTTACTTAACTGCAAAAAATGTAAAATGGTATTAATAATTTATACCATTATATACAAGGTAACTTTAATGGATAAAATTGTTATTGGGCTATTTTATCGCACACCCATTATTCTATATTTTTGAAGATAAGATTAAGCTCTCCTTTTGCGTAGCCTTTAAGCAACGGTCAGAAACGCTATACCAAAATTTTTAAAAATATAGAAAATGGGGTTTATAAATATAGTAATTAATTTTTTTATATTCCTTCATAGCCATCATTAAAAGGTTCTCTATAGTCTCTCATCTGTGTAGTTATATTTTTAAGTCTTTCTAAATATGTTTTTGAATTACGTAGATACGAAACATCTTCATAGCCAAAATTTGCATATGATGCACGCTTTAGTAATCCCATATATTGTACTTCTTTAATAAAAGCTGCCATTTGTCCATCTCTTGAGTATTCGTTTAATACAGTATTAAAGAAATTTGGTGAGAGTGCCCTTTCAGATAATATATTTAATGCTATTACATCATCATGTTCTTTTCCTATACCTCTTAATGTTTTTGCAAACATTGTTGCAGGTTCTTGTAATTCACCATAATAATCAAAATTTGATTTATATTCTTCAGAATTGAACATTCTACCATTCCTATAATATGTTAATCTTGGTCTACTCTTTCCAGAAATTTCGTAAGCAAAATTTTCTGCTCTATTTTGCGTTGTTGCTTCATCTAGCATAGAAAATCCATCATAGATTAATTGTGCATGTTCTTGTTTTAAGCTACCTTGCCTAATTTGTTGATTAACATATTCCACAACCTTATTCATCCATGCATTATTTACAATATGTCCTAATTCATGAGCCATATACAGTCTAATTCTTTCTTCTCCTGTTAAATATTTGCTAGCAGATAAATTGGGATTTATATAAATAATCTTGTTTTGTGCTTGTGTTTCCCCATATATTTCTCTGTTATTATCTGGTAAAACTGAAATTGTTCGTAGATTATTCATAATAGCATTGAGAACATGGTTAAAAGTTGCTGGAGATTTTTTATAATTATAATATAAATACTCTTCTAAATTTTGTATACAGCCTGCAAGTGCACCAGCATCATGCTCTCCATTTCTTACTTGACCGTTACTAATTTGTTGTTGAAAATTAGTCATGCTATTGTTTATTAATACTTCTATATAAGCGGACATAATGTTATTGTATTGTTTAAAATCATATTCTAATTTATACATAATAGTCCTCCTTTAGTAAATTTAATACTATTATTTTAACATGTTTTACATAATATTTCAAATTGTAGTTCACTAACATTAATGGATAAAATTTTTACATATTTATTTTTTTTCGATAAAGTTGTCCATTTCATGGTAAAATTATTGGATTTTAAATATTATGGTAATAATAACTTCGCCCAATAGGGACGCCCCTTTTTGGGCGAAATTTTGTGCAATACAATTCGGGGACAGAAAAAATGTGTAATTTAAGCTTTAATACAAAATATTGTGAAATTTCTTCCTTGTCTCCAAACCGTTTTTTAGTATCGCCCAAAAAGGGACGTCCCCAATGGGCGAAATAATAATTTATCCCCAAACTCTTGTATTTTCCGCCAAAATAATATAAAATAACTTTGATATTTTTTAATATAAATAAAAATAATAGAAGAATTAAAAAAATATAATAAAAATATATCACAAGATGTAAAACACTTTTTTAAATTTTTGCCTAAAAACGACAAACAAATTACAAGGCTTGTACTAAAATACTAGCATACAGTTAAAGGTACAAAAGTTAAAAAGGTAAGAGGTGGTAAAGATGTTTCAAAATATATCAAAAAACACAGAAGAAGTTTTTGATGACGAAGTTGATTTTGCTACGCAAAGCAAAAATGAAAAGATAATTGGAATATTAAAGCAAAATTTTAGTGTTCCAAACATCATTATTTATGCCCTAGCATTTATGATGTCTTTGCTAGGAGGGCAAAATAGCCCAGTATTTACAAGTGCTGCACCATTTGGTTATGCCATTACGGCAGCTAGTTTTGGAGCAGGTGTTCCAGCGCTAATTGTGTGCTTAGTAACATTAGTTGGAACAGCAATAAAGTTTGGCGGAAGTGGTCTTTTATTTTACATATTAACACTGCTAATATTTGTAGCGTTAGTGCTAATAAAAAGACCAATTGAGCAAGAAGAAAGCAATGAAAAATTAAAAGTTGGAATGCAAATGACTGTTGCAGTATTCATTGTTCAAATGATTAAACTTTTATTTAAAGGCTTCCTAGTTTATGATTTATTGTATACTTTAATGATAACAATAACTACGGCAATTTTATATAAAGTTTTTGTAAATTCATTAATTGTATTCAAAGAGATAAAAATAAAAAAAGTATTTTCAATAGAAGAGGTAATGGGAGCAAGTTTAATGCTTGCATTAGCCGTAAATTGTTTAGGAAATTTTAGTATATTTGGCTTCTCAATTCGAAACATATTGTGTATTCTAATAGTACTAGTAATGGGCTGGAAGAATGGAGTACTAGTAGGCGGGACTACTGGTATAACCATAGGAACGGTAGTAGGAATATTATCAGGTCAACAACCTGTAATGTTAGCCGCATACGCAATATCTGGAATGATTGCAGGGCTATTAAATAGACTAGGCAGAGTTGGGGTTATAGTTGGATTTATAATAGGAAATGTAGTATTATCATATGTTGCAAATGGAAACACAGTAGAGGTAATAAAATGTCAAGAGATATTAATTGCCGCTCTTGGACTTCTTGCAATTCCAAAATCATATAAAATCGAAATAAGTGATTTAGTTGGAAATACTAAGATGCTTCCAGAAACGACTACAAGAACTTTAGAAGAAAATAAAGAGACTATAAATAAGCTTACAAACATGTCTAACACAATTTCTGCAATGGCAAGAGAGTATGAAAATGCTGCTGCCACAATTGTTACAGACGAAGAGCTAGAAAAGCAAGAAAAGGCTAACCAAGAATTATTTGAAGACGAATTGTATAATAATTTGGAAGGCAAAGAAGAGAATCTATTATATGAAGATATATATAACAATAACGAAAATATTTTAGATGAAATTTTCAAGCAACTTATGGCAAGAGAAGTTATTACAAGAAAAGATATAGTAAAAATATTTGCAAGCCATAACAATTACATAATGGGATTTAGTGCAGATTCTAAGGAAGATGACTATGTTGCTCAAAACGATATTGATGAGATTGTAAGAGCTATAAATTCTGCATATAGAGTTAGCAAGTTAAACTTTATATGGAAAAAGAAACTAGATGAAAATAAAAAAACAATGTCAAGTCAATTAAATGGGGTATCGGAAGCCCTATCAAACTTGGCAAATCAAATTACAAAAGATGAAGATGATATATACAAAACTCAAAAAGAGCAAGTAAAAAAATTGCTAGAGGAAAAAGAAATAGAATTAAAAGACATTACTGTGAAACAAGAAGATAGCGGTAGATACATAATAACGTTATACACAGGTGTGTGCGATTCTGTGGATGGAAAAGAGTGTGGAGTTAAAAAAATTGCACGAATTTTAGCAAAAGTATTTAACGAAAAAATGGTTTTACAAAAACAAAGATGTGGACTAAGAGTAAATGACAACACCTGCATGTATACATTTACATCAGAAGATGAATTTACAATGCAAGTAGGACTTGCAAAAGCAAAGAAGTTTGGTTCTATAATATCTGGTGACACAACATTGCAAACAAGGCTAGAAGATGGCAAATATTTGCTTGCAATAAGCGATGGAATGGGCTCTGGACCAGATGCGAGAAAGAGTAGCAAAATTGCGATAAAAACATTAGAAAGACTGCTACAATCTGGCTTCAACAACGATACAGCTCTAAAATTAGTAAACACAACAATATCTGCCAATACAGACGAGGACATGTATGCAACGTTAGATGTAAGTATACTGGACTTGTACAAAAGCAATATGAAATTTATAAAAAATGGAGCTTGCCCAACATTTGTAAAAAGAGGAGGAAATGTAGAAACACTAAAATCAGTTTCGTTACCAACAGGAATACTAAACAATATAGATTTAGTAGAATATAACTACGACCTTCAAGACGGAGATATAGTTGTAATGTGCAGTGATGGAATACTAGAATCCAACAAAGAATACATAAGCAAGGACTTATGGATGCAAGAAATATTGGAAGAAATTGAGACAGATGATGCACAGAGAATGGCAGATTTAATATTAAAAGAAGCCATAGACAATGACTTCGGAAAAGAAAAAGATGACATGACTGTAATGGTTTATAAAATACATAAAAAGAATATATAAAATAAAAGATTCATGCTTTAATACAAAGTGTGAATCTTTTTTGAAAACATATAATTACTAAAATTAGTCGATACTTTAGTCGAAACATTAGTCAATAGCCATATCAAAAGATAATTCATACACTGAATATGCTATAAAAAATCAGTGTGCCAGTCAAATAATTTGATAAAAGATTTAAAATCTCCTCTTTTATATTGTAATTCCACCATATTTTGTGATATATTATACTTGCAAAAATTATATAAATTAGAGAGGACATTTATGAGTAGAGGAAAAAGATATAACGGATCTGAACATAAGCTAAATATAAAAAAAGTTATTGCTGTTATAATAGCATTTTTAGTAATAATAATGTTTGTAGCAGTTTTTATAAAATTAATGCAGCCAAAGGCAGAAACAACTGAAAAGAAAGTCGCAATGGCATACTATTCTGCATTTACAAACAATAAATGGGGCATAATTGATTCATCTGGAAACACAGTAATTACACCAAGTTATGATGAAATGGTTGTTGTTCCAAACAAGGACAAGGCTGTATTTATAGTAACATATGATGTAGATTATACAAATGGAACATACAAAACAAAGGCAGTAAATGAAAAAAACGAGCAACTATTTAGCACATACGACCAGGTTGAAGCAATTCAAAATTATGATCAGCAAAATAATATCTGGTATGAAAAAAGTTGTTTAAGAGTAAAAAAAGATAATAAATATGGATTGATTGACCTTTCAGGGAAAGTACTTCTAGACTGTAATTACGAGAGCATAGAGCCACTTATAGGAATTAGCAATAGTTTAATTACAACAAAAGATGGCAAGAAAGGGCTGGTAAGCTCGACAGGTTCTGTAATAATAGATAACGAATATGCAGATATCAAATCATTAACAAACGAATATGAAAATGGATATATTGTAAAAAATTCTGAAGGAAAACTTGGAGTAATTGGAACAAGTAAAAAAATATTACTTCCAATCGAATATGATGAAATTAAGAATGTATATGCCGAAAGCACTTATATAGCAAAACAAAGTGGTTCTTGGAAGATTGTAAATGTAAAAGACAATACATCAACCGACTTAAACTATGATGATGTGAAATCAATGGATAGTAGCAACATGGTAGTTGTAAAAGGTGGGAAATACGGAATTGCAACATTAGCAGGAGAAGAAAAAGTTACACCACAATTTGATTCTTTGAAAAACATTTATCAAAATTATTACATTGCTCAAAAAGACGGAAAACAAGGTGTGATAGATTCTGATAATAACGTAAAAATTGATTATAATTACAAATCTATAACATATGTAAAAACGGCAAATATTATAGAAGCTGAATCTGAGAAAGTTGAAACAGATTTATATGATAAAAATTTTAACTTGAAATTATCTGGAATAGTATCTGAAATTAACACAGATCAAGGCTACATGAAAGTCAGAATAAATTCAGATTATAAATATTATAATTTTAAATTTGAAGAAAAGAAAAATACAGAAATTTTAATAAACAATACATTATTCTTGGCAAAGAAAGATGGAAAATATGGTTATGTAGACAAAAATAATGTTGTAGTTGTAAACTATATTTACGATGATGCAACAGAGCAAAATAATTCTGGATATGTGGCAGTAAAAAAAGACGGAAAATGGGGAGCAATTAATTCAAAAGGCGAAACAACGGTAGCCCCAACACTTACACTAGAAAATAATCCAGTAATAGACTTTATTGGAACATGGCACTTAGCAGAAGATGCGAATGCAAATTATTATACGAAATAAAAAGTTGAAAAATTTAAATTTTGGCAATGTCAAGTTTATTTAAAATGCAATTACAAAACATGTAAAGTTGCCTTTTAAATGTATTTACACTGCCAAAATTTAGCGTTTTCAGTTAGAAGAACTTAAAAAGGAGAAATGCAAATGGAACTAAAGACTAAGTATCAATACACATATTTTATATACCCATATATAATAAAACAAAAAAATTTAAACAGGTACTTTCTAAACTTGTTAAAAAATCCAAGCTTTGAGATGAAAACTTTCGACAAAGAAAAAGACGAAGATTTATATTCATATTTCTTGCCAAAGGTTAGAAATACAATGTTTTGGACTATGGGGTTGAACAGAAATAAACTTACAAAGTTCTATGATTTAGACGTAGCAACTCAAGCCACACTCTTAACAGAATACCCATGTACGATGTTTGAATATTCGTTAAATGAAGATATACAAGGCAAAGCTGGAAAAAGAGATGGAATATTTTTTGATATAACAAATATAACACTAGTTTGTTTTAATACTGGCATATGTTTTATGCTTATGAAAACAATGCTAGAAGGTGAAAACAGCCTTGCCAACATATGTAATTTCAATTATAAATTTAGAGACATAAAATCTGAAGCTTATGATTATAGAGGGTATGAAAATATAAAAATTCAAACAGACAGATTTAACACTATAAAAGAAATTACAGATTTAATTACAGAAATTACAGGTGAAAATAAAGAAGCAGCAAAAATGAATATAGATACAAACAGATTTATTACATATTCATATGCTTGTATAGGACAAGAAGAGTGGAATGATAATACAAATATAGAATTATTACAAAAGGAATTTTATAAATTTGTAAATGTCGAAAAAGCAGACTATATAGTTGATAGTTGTAATGAAAGTCTAGCCAATAGAGTTGGAATTGTAGAAAAATCTAAAAACGAAATCTATGGATGCAGCAATGTCGGAACAGTTTTATTAACATCAGATATAAATTTAGAAAATTGTACTAAAAGACAAAGTGAATTCGAAAGACAATATTTGTATCAGTATATATATAATTTGTACAAAAAAATAAGCTTGAAAAAATTAAACTATGATTTTGAGAAAAAATCGAAAAATGCAAAAGAAGAATTTATAAAATTTGCACAAACAACATGGATAGAAGAAATTACAAACGACAATTTGGGAAGCTTGTTGCAAAATGAATGGACAAAAATACTGAAAATGGATGTAATTTTTAAGCAAGTAAAAAATAAATACGATTTATTATATAAAAACTTAAACATAGAGAAAACAGCTAGCACAAATAAAATAATTGTAGCAATACTTGCAATATTGCTAATTATGAATATAATTAGTATTTTTAAAATATTTTAAAAACGAAAAATCACAATTGTGGCTATTTTAAATTTCATTCAAAATGATTATATAATATATATGAAAGTCCACTAAATTTACTTGATAATGTTTAACTTTTTTTAAGTAAAATAGCACTCTATGAAAAGGAGAAAAATAAACATGCAGATAAAATCTGGAATAGATATAATTGAAGTTGAAAGAATAAAAAGTTCTATAGACGAAATGGGAGATAATTTTCTGAATAGGGTTTATACAGAAAACGAAATACAATACTGCGAAAGCAAGAAAAAAAACAAATATCAAAGTTATGCTGCAAGGTTTGCCGTAAAAGAGGCTGCCTTCAAGGCTATATCAACACTTATAAAAGATAAATATTCTATATCATGGAAAAACATAGAGACTACAAATGATGAAAATGGAAGACCAAGTTTGAAATTTATTTCACTAACAAAAGAGGTTGAAAAAGAACTTGCAAAAATAGAAAGTATAGATGTGAGCATATCGCACTTAGAAAAATATGCGGTTGCAACTGTAAATATTCTGTTTTAATGAGAATGCTGAAAAATAATTATAAATTTGTCTTGAGTTATGTGTGTCTACAATGTTGAAAAATATAAAAGATTTGTGTCCATGCTTTGTAAATAATGCCTATTATGATAGAATTTAATTATTTCAGCAAGTTTTGAGAGGAAGGAAGATTAAAAGTGGAGTTTTTTGATTCACATGCTCATTATAATGATGAGAAATTTAATGAAGATAGAGAAGAAATAATCGAAAAAATTTATAGTGCAGACATTACAAAATTTATTAGTGCAGGGTATAGTCTAGAATCTTCTAAAAAGGGGATAGAACTTACTGAAAAATACGATTATATTTATACAACATCTGGAATTTCTCCAAATGATGTTAAAGAAAGTATCGAAGAAACACAAAAAGATATAGATGAGTTAAAAAAACTAATAATAGAGTATAAGAGAGGAAAGAAAGAAAAAGATAAGCTAGTTGGAATTGGTGAAATTGGTCTAGATTATTACTGGAATAAAGAAAATAAAGAAATTCAAATGTATGCATTCATAGAGCAAATAAAACTTGCAAATGAGATGAATTTGCCAATAGCAATTCATACTAGAGAAGCTGTAATGGATACACTAGAAATACTAAAACAAAATCCAGTAAATAAAAAAGGTGTATTCCATTGTTGCCCATTTAATAGAGAACTAGTAAAAGAAGCCTTAAAACTGGGTTTTTATATATCAATAGCCGGACCTGTAACATTTAAAAATTCAAAAAATGCACCAGAAATAATAGACATGATACCGATTGACAGAATGTTAATAGAAACAGATAGCCCATATCTAGCACCAGAACCTGTAAGAGGTACTAGAAATGATTCGAGAAATGTAAAATATACAGCACAAAAAATTGCAGAATTAAAAGGACTTACACTAGAAGAAGTTGCAAAGGCAACATATAGAAATGCAGAAGAATTATATAACATTGAAGAATAATACAATAAAAATACCTTATTGATAAATAAATTCAATAAGGTGTTTTTATATTAGCATTATTTTCCAAAATCTACTTTTACATTTTTACGAGCTTCTGCATTGTCTACTTCGAATAAAGCTTCAGGTTTAAATCCAAATAAGCCAGCAGCAATATTTGAAGGGAAAACTTCTAATTGTGTGTTATATTTTGTAACAGTATCATTGTAAAATTGTCTTGAATAAGAAAGTTTATCTTCTGTTTTAGATAATTCATCTTGCAAATTCATGAAATTTGTATTGGCTTTCAAATCTGGATAATTTTCAGAAAGAGCCATAATTGTTTTTAATGTACTTGAAAGAGAACTATCAATACTTGCTTTATCTTCAACTGTTTTAGCATTTGTCCACGAAGAACGTAAGCTTGTAACTTTTTCTAAAACATCGGACTCATGTGCCATGTAGCCTTTTACTGTTTCAACAAGATTTGGGATTAAATCAAATCTTCTTTGAAGTTGTACATCAATCTGGCTCCAAGCATTTTTAACTCTTTGTCTTGCTACTACTAGGTTATTGCGCATAACAATTAATGCAATAACAATAGCAACCAAAACAACAATTATAATTAGTGCTACCATAGTGATTACCTCCTATAATAAATTTGATTATACTATATCATATATAAAATATGTTTACAACAAAAAAATATTAAAAAAGTAGTAATATTTTTTCAAAGTCAGTCATATTATATAATAGGACAATCTGGTAAAATTGGACAAAATTTCCAACGGTTGAGCCTGTAAGAACAGCTCGGACAGTGCCAAATTTGACATGTTAAGAAAAAAATGGTATAATAAAGACGTTGTTTCAAAAGGAGGAACTAAAAATATATGAAGAAAGCAAAAAAAGCAGAAAATCCAATACGAAAAATAATTGGTATTTGCTTAATACTACTATTCGTAATGGGCGTTGGAGTTATGGCATCAAATGCTAAACTTTACAACGTTAAAATAATTCTTTCAAATGGTTATATAATGAATGTAACAACATCTAAAACAAAGGTATCAGAAATATTAGATGAAAACCACATAATATTATTACCAGAGGAAAGCGTTATACCAAATGAAGATAGCGAATTATCAGACAATAAAACAATAAAAATATCTAAAGATGAACAACAAACAGTTGAAGTTGCTGAAAATGCAGAAACATCAGAGAATGTTACAGTAGAAACTTTATTAAAAACTTACGATTCAATCGTAGAAAAATTAGAAACAGTACAAGTAACAATTCCATACGAAACAATTACAAAAGATGTTTCAAACAATGACTCAAATAAAAGAGAAACCGTTGTACAAAAAGGTAAAGACGGATTAAAAGAAGTAACTTACAAAGTAAAATATCAAAATGATGTTGAAATTGAAAGAACAGAAATTTCTTCTAACATAATAGAAGAACCAGTTGACAAAATTATAGAAATTAGAAAAACTATAACAAACAGAAGCACAAGAAGCTCATCAGTTTCTTATAGTAATGGTGTATGGACATATTCAAGTGAGGAATTCGACTTATTATGTGCCATAACAGCACAAGAATGTAGCTCAAGCTACCAGGGTGCTTTAGCTGTTATAACAACAGCATGTAACAGAGCAGAGAGCTCAAGATGGGCAAAAAATGGTTCAGATCCATTAAGCCAATACAAGGCTCCGGGACAGTTCTGTTATTCAATAGATAGTTATTGGAAAAGGAGACTAAACGGTAACTATTCATCTGTAGTTGCACAAGCAGTTACAGACGCATTAAAAGGAAAAAGAAACCACAATTACTTATCATTTAGATCAGCAGGATATGCTTCAGGTGAGTACATTGGCGGAAATGTATATTTCAATGCAAAATAATCAATTGCGCTTAGGATAAGAAAACTTATTTTAAGCGCAATTATTGTATTCGGCTTGCTATTTGAACTTACATATAGTAAAATGTAGCTAGTTGAAAAATAATTAGAATTTTGTCTACGTTAAATCTTGTCTAAAACGTGGTTACATATACAAAGTATGCGCCCTTGCTTTTAGATTTCGTTTTTCTCGTCAAAATTTAATTCTTTTCCAACTTTGAGTTTTGAGGAGGATAGAACATGAAGTTAATATCTTGGAACGTAAATGGACTAAGAGCGGTTATGAATAAAGGCTTTAACGATTTTTTTGAGAGTATAGATGCAGATATATTTTGTATTCAAGAAACAAAATTACAAGAAGGCCAAATTGAGTATAAGCCAGATGGATATTTCGTATATTGGAATAGTGCCGTGAAAAAAGGCTATTCTGGTACAGCAGTATTCTCTAAAATAGAGCCTAAAAACGTAACTTATGGAATTAATATAGAAGAACATGACCAAGAAGGGCGTGTAATAACATTAGAATTTGAAAAATTCTATCTTGTAAATTGCTATACTCCAAATTCACAAAGAGAGCTTACAAGATTAGAATATAGAATGAAATGGGAAAATGATTTTAGAGAATATTTAAAAGAATTAAACACAAAAAAACCAGTAATTTTATGCGGAGATTTGAATGTTGCACATAATGAAATAGACTTAAAAAATCCAACTTCAAACAGACGCAATGCAGGTTTCACTGATGAAGAAAGAGGGCAGATGACAAATCTTCTAAATGCAGGTTTTGTGGATTCATTTAGATATTTGTATCCAGACAAAGCAGGAATATATTCATGGTGGTCATACATGTTCCATGCCAGAGAAAACAATGCAGGCTGGAGAATAGACTATTTTATCACATCAGCTTCAATAAAGGAAAAAATACAAGACAGCAAAATACATACAGAAGTATTTGGAAGCGACCATTGTCCTGTTGAACTAGATATAGAACTATAATAAAATTAAGAAAGGGTACATCAATATGAAAAAAGAAAAAAATGATATAAAGATATGGTTATTCTGGTTTTCACTTGCAGTAGCAATAATAGCAGCATATAACATACTAGGAAATTTAGCAGGAGTTGCTCAAATAATAGGAAACATACTCGGAGCAATAATGCCATTCTGTGTAGGATTATTAATAGCATACATATTGTATATGCCATGTAGAAGCATAGAAACATTATTTAAAAAATCAAAGAAAAAAAGCTTCGTAAACAAACATGCAAGGGGGTTAAGCATATTAACAACATACATAATTGCACTTATAGTAATTGTAATAATCTTAAACGTAATAATTCCAATAGTCGTACAAAGTTTGACAGATTTATTTACAAATCTACCAGGCTATTACAACAGCGTTACAGAAAAAATAAATGAACTTCCAGAAGATAATATTTTAAGAAGCGAAAAAGCCACTGAAATAATAAATAACATAAAAAATATTGATTTTACAGCATTATTCAATATGGAAAGAATTCAGCAATATATTAAGAGCTTCATAAGTGCAATGGAGACAATACTAGATGCATTCATTGCTGTAATAGTTTCTGTATACATATTAGCACAGAGAAACGCAATAATAAGATTCTTATCAAAATTTACAAAAGCAGTTACTTCAGAAAATGCATATGAAAAAATTAAAAAATATTTCATAAAATCAAACAGTGTATTCTTCAAATTCTTAACAAGCCAAGTGCTAGATGCAATATTAGTAGGAGTATTAGTATCAGTTGCATTATCAATACTACAAGTAAAATATGCAGTACTATTAGGCTTTATGATAGGACTATTTAACCTAATACCATACTTTGGAGCGATAGTAGCAGTTGTAATTGCAATACTAATTACAGTATTAACAGGTGGAATTGGAAAAGCCTTATTAATGACAGTAGTTGTAGTAATATTACAGCAAATAGATGCAAACATAATAAACCCTAAAATAGTAGGAGACTCACTAGAAATTAGCCAGTTACTTGTAATATTTGCAGTAACACTAGGAGGAGCATACTTTGGAGTAATTGGAATGTTCTTAGCAGTACCAGTAGCAACAGTAATAAAATTAATAATAGAAGACTTCATAGAAGAAAGAGAAAAAAGCAAAGGAATATAAATGAATAAAAATGGAAAGAAATTTTTATAACTTCTTTCCATTTTTATTTTTTATAAGTCTTTCATTTAATTCCCATAAAGCAGTTTTATTACTATCATATCTTAGCTTTTCCATTGCTTCATTATATTCTACCCATTTGTATTCTTTATGCTCATTTGAGAGTTTTATATCATAGTTTTTTAACTCTACTGCAAATGTGTATTCTGGAACAACGAATACACTATCTCCCCAGGTATATTTTCCGGTTATATTTAAAACAGGAATAGTTGTCCTTGAATCTAATTGTCTAATTTCGTTTTTATCAATAATTAGAGACGTTTCTTCCTTTATTTCCCTTACCACTGTTTCGATTGGTGTTTCATTATCTTCACCTCCACCAGATACAAATTGCCAAATGGGATGTGAATTTCTATAAAATATTGCAAATTTGATTTGTTCATTTTCTTTTTTATATAGAATGGTTAATGTTTGATATGGTGCCCTCATAATATTCCCCTTTTCTTTTACAAAAAGTATAACATACAAATTGACAGAATGTCTATATTAATAATAAAAAAATATTGCATATTATTACCTAATATGTTATAATATATGAAATGCTATGGTGAAGGGTAGGTGAGGTTAAGATGATTTATTTTGGAAAATATTTAAAAGACTACTTAGAATATAGCAATATATCACAAACAGAATTTGCAATGAGAATGGGAATTACACAAAAACATATGAACGAAATATTAAATGGAAAAACAAATATAACTTTAGAAATGGCTGCAAACATAGAGAGATTGACTGGAATAAAATCAAGTTTCATTATAAGTGTGGAAAATTCGCGTATACTTAAAGAAAGTATTCTAAAAGAATATGGCAACTTACAACATATTAAAGAAGAAATAATAAAAAAATATTATATTAATGAACTGAAAAAAAGAAAATGGATAAAATTTAAGGACGAGACAGACGAATTACAAATATGTATAGACTTATTAGATTTTTTAAAGATAAAAGATTTTGAAGTAGTACCAAAATTGGAAGAACAAGTATTATTTAAAAAAACAGGAAATGATTTTAATAAGATTGCATTATGGATTGCCCGTTGTGATGAAATAATAAAAGAGCAAGATGTAAATGAATACAACAGCTATAATCTAATGTTTTTAATAAAAGATTTAAAAGAATTAGCATATAAAGAAGGATTTGAATTAGAAAAAATAAAAGAACTATTAAATAAATATGGAATATATTTTGTGTGTGAAAAGGCTCTCCCAGGAACAAAAATAAGAGGTTGTTTTAAAGTTAAAGGAAGACAACCAGCGGTGTATGTTACGGATAATTATGCGGGCAAGGATTCATTTTTCTTCGAACTATTCCATGAATTAGGACATTGTAAATCAGATTATAATGAAGGAAAAAACAAAATTATTATAGACGGAAATGAGAAAAAAGAAGAGAAAGCAGATAAATTTGCATTAGAAGTAATGATTCCGGAAAATGTTTGGAACGAAATTATTAATGGAACGATAGAGAAAAATAAATTAGAAAAAATATCTCAAACAGAAAAAATTCCAATGAGTTTTATAGTTGGAAGATTGGCTAAGAAAGATTTAATTACTTATAGGAGCCGTTTATACCAAGATAACTACCAAAAATAAAATTTCTGCTACATTTAACCAAAAAAACGTCAACTCCTATTGACAAAAATGAAGCAAGTAGTTTATAATAATAGGCATGTAAAGATTTATGTGCTAAAAAAATTAGAACATATAAAATCCCATACGAATGCTACAGCGCACCGGAAGGAGGGGAATATCAATGTCAGAAGTTAAAGTAAATAATGGAAATATAGAAGATGCCTTAAAAAGATTTAAGAGACAATGTGCCAGAAATGGAGTATTACAAGAGGTACGCAAAAGAGAACATTATGAAAAACCTAGTGTAAAGAGAAAGAAAAAGTCAGAGGCAGCTAGAAAAAGAAAATTTTAATTATTAATAAGAGAAAAGAGGCGTTTTCAAAATATATGTAATATTTTGGAAGCGCTTTTGTATTTAAAATTAAATAAAATATAAAGGAGTTGGATAAAATGTTAAAAGAAAAATTATTAGAAGATTTAAAAGATGCTATGAAAACAAAAAATGTAAACAAGAAGAACGCAGTTCAAATGGTTAGAACAGCAATATTACAAATTGAAAAAGACAAGGGAATAGAAGTTAGTGACGAGCAAATATTAGGAATTGTTGCTAAAGAAGTAAAAACAAGAAAAGATGCAATTGCAGAATACGAGCAAGCAAATAGAGAAGATTTAATAGAAAAGGCAAACGAAGAAATAAAAGCTCTAGAAGAATATTTACCAAAACAATTAACTGACGAAGAATTAGTTGCAGAAGTTAAAAAGGTAATAGAGAAATTAAACGCAACATCTATGAAAGACATGGGACCTGTAATGAAAGAAGCAAAGGCTACAATAGGTGCTCAAGCTGATGGAAAAAGAATAAACGAAGTAGTAAAAAGTTTGTTAGCATAGACTTTTAGTAAAATGAATATGGAAAGGAATTTATAATATGTCGATTACTACCACAGAATTAATGGAAGGCGTAAAGCTTCATAAAATAGATACAAAAAAATATAAAACAAATTTATTGGCAATATATCTTACTTCAAAACTTGATAGAAAGCATGTTACAGAGAATGCACTAATGCTTGCTATTCTTAGAAGAGGGACAAACAAATTAAAGACACAAGAAGATATAAATATAAAATTAGAAGAGTTATATGGTGCAGATTTTAACTGTGGAATAGATAAACTATGCAATGATAGTGTATTCAAATTTTATATGGAATCTTTAAATGACGAATTTTTGTATGAAAAAGAAAATGTTTTAGAACAAAGTACTCAAATGCTATTTGATATAGTATTTAGTCCGCTTACTGAAAATGGAATGTTTAATGAAGAATATTTTAATAGTGAAAAAGAAAATCTAAGACAAATAATCAGAAGTAGAAAAGATAATAAAGGTGCATATGCATATTCTAGGTGTATAGAAGAAATGTATAAAGATGAGCCATATGGTTTGTTTACGTATGGTTATGAGGAGGATTTGGACAAGATTACAAATAAAGAATTATACAATGCATATTTAGAAATGTTAAAAAACAGTAAAATAGATATTTTTGTGTCTGGAAATTTCTCAGAAGGAAACAGTAATGTGGACGAAATAATCATGAAACAAATAAATGAGAAAAATGTTCAGCCAAGAAATATTGATGTATATGTAGAAAATGAAGTAAAAGAACCAGTGACAGAGAAGGTTGTAAGAGAAACAATGGACGTTTCTCAAGGAAAACTTGTAATAGGACTAGATGTTACAAAACTTGAGCCAGAAGATAAAGCGGTAGCATCTGTTTATAATGCCATTTTAGGTGGTGGAGCAAACTCAAAATTGTTCCAAAACGTAAGAGAAAAAGCAAGCTTAGCATATAGTGCAGGTTCATTATATATTAAAAACAAAAACAGCATAGTAATAAGAAGTGGAATAGAACAGAAAAACTATGAAAAAGCTCTTGAAATAATCGAGAAACAAATAGATGACATGAAACGAGGTAATTTCAATGAGACCGATATGAAGAATGCAAAACAGCTTATAGTTGCAAGTTTTAGATCTATGGAAGATGAACAAGATTCGACAATTTCTTATTATTTTGGAAAAGAAATGGAGCAAGAAAATGCCGACATTGCAACATATATCAGCAAAATAGAAAACGTTACAAAAGAGCAGATAGTTAAAGTTGCACAAAATGTTACTATTAACACTATATATTTTTTGAGTAAATAGAAAAAACAGGAAGGAAAAGTTTATGAGAGAAATAGAAAACAAAAATATTAAAGAAAAGTGCTATATGGAAAAGCTAGAAAATGGCTTGCAAGTTATAATAATTCCTAAAAAAGAAATTCAAAAAAAATATATTATTTGGGCCACAAAATTTGGTTCAATAGACAATACATTTATAGATAGCACAACAGGAGAGAAAGTAGTAATTCCAGATGGAGTTGCACATTTCTTAGAGCATAAAATGTTTGAACAAAAAAACGGGGTAGACAGTTTGTATGTATTAATGGCTCTTGGATTAGATGCAAACGCGTATACAACAAATGATCACACAGCATATTTATTTGAGTGTACAGGCCATTTTTATGAGGGCTTAGACGAGCTAATGGATTATGTGCAAAATCCATATTTCACAGACCAAAATGTTGAAAAGGAAAAAGGCATAATTGGACAAGAAATAGGAATGTATGATGATGATCCAGGCTGGCAGTTATATATAAATGCTATGGATTGTTTATATGAGAAAAATCCAATCAAAGTAGATACAGCAGGAACTGTTGAGACTATATCTGGAATAAATCCGGAGATGCTGTATAAATGTTATAACACCTTCTATCATCCAAGTAACATGGTGTTGACGGTTGCTGGAGACTTCGAACCAGAAGCAATTCTTGCAGAGATAAAGAAACGTTTAAAAGACAACGAAGTACGTGGAGAAATAACAAGAATATATCCAGAAGAAAAGCTAGAAATAAATAAAAAATATGCAGAAAAAGAAATGGAAGTAAGCTTGCCATTATTCATGATAGGTTTCAAAGACAATATTAAAGATAAATATAATGAAGTTGTAAAAAGACACATTGCAATAGAAATAATTTTAAACATGTTAATAGGAAAAAGCTCTAATTTATACAATGAGCTATATAAAGAAGGCTATTTATTATCTCAGCCAGATTTAGAATATGAATTTGGAAATGAATATTCACATGTACTAATCGGAGGCCAGTCAAAAAATCCACAAAAAGTGTATGAAAAAATTGCAGAAAAAATACAAGAAATGAGAAACAACAATATTAATGTGCAAGAATTCGAAAGAATAAAAAAGAAAATATATGGAGACTATGCTGTAGAATACAACAATGTAGCAGACATTGGCAGAATGTTCACATCAGATTATATAAAAGGAATAAACAGCTTCGAATACATGGATAAATTCGAAGAAATAGACGCAGAATATGCAAAACAAGTATTAAAAGAAATATTCACAGAAGACAAAATGATTATGTCTGTGATAAAAGGAAAAAATTAATTTTTAATATATTTAAAGGGACCCAAACATCTTTTTTTAAAATATCAATATGTCGTTCTTGGTCGGAGCTCCTAACGGACTCCTCAAAAGGCGAACTTCCAATTGAATTTTGAAAAAAAGATGTTTGGGCCCTTTTTAGAGAAAATTGCTGTTATATTATTCTATTTGAAGTCGAATTTATTTGTCAAATTTTATTGCTTTCTGGTGTATAATAATAGAATATAAAAAATAACATTATAAAAGAAAAAATATTAAAAAAATAAGTGGAAAAATGCAACACGAAAAACGGCGTAAACCATTGAAAATCCTTGACTCTAGACTATATATGTGGTATTTTGAAATAAAGGAAAAATGTGTGGAGAAAAAGGAGAAAAACAAATGCTAAATGATAAAATTTGTAAATTAAGAGAGAAACTTAATGAAAGCATAATAAATGGAGAAGATTATAGCATAATTTATCAGTTGAGTATTGAATTAGATGAATTAATTGCACAATATTATAAAAAATTAACAAAAAATAGTTGACTAAAATATTTTTATTCTATATAATTGAATAAGAAAACCTAGAAAAAAAGGAAAGAAAATGAAGAAAAAAGTAAAAATTATTAGTGTGATTATGTTAATTGTAATTACTGTATCGTCATTTATGGCGACAATATCATATGCTGATATAATTGATCCAAATGATTATAATCCTAATAATAACACTGAAGAAGTACCAGAAAAGTTTACAAATATGGTGAATATAATTGCAACAACAATACAAACTATAGGAGTTATATTATCAATAATTGTAATTGGATTGCTTGGAATTAAATATATGACTGGAAGTGTCGAAGAAAAAGCAGACTACAAAAAATCTATGATTCCATTCTTGATTGGAACAGTACTTATTGTAGCTGTAGGAACTATTATACGTATAGTAAACGATTTAACATCGCAAGCAATAGGTGAATAATAAAAAACAGTTGAAAAACTGCTAAACATGTAGTATAATAGGTAATATAGGAGTTAAAATATGAAGAAATATAAAAAACTATTAATAAATATTATGGTAATATTTATTATATTATTTAATTTATTCATACCTAATGCATATGCAGGACCATTACAAGATATTATGAATAGAGCAGAAGGCTTTGTAAACAATGGTGAAAACGGAGGAAATGTTATAAACAATGATGCTCTCAAAGAAGGATCAAATACATTATATAATGTTTTATTAGTAATAGGAATTGCAGTAGCATTCATATGGGGAATTGTATTAGGAATACAATTTGTAACAGGAAGCCTAGGCGAAAAGGCAGATGTAAAGAAAAATTTGATTGTATATGTAATTGGATGTATCATAATATTTGGAGCGTTTGGAATCTGGAGATTGCTACTTCAATTGTTACAACCACTTGCATAATAAAATAGTTATTAATATTCTTACGAAAGTAAGCTTTAATAAAATAGAAAAATAAGGAGGAATAAACATGAAAAAATCTATAAAGGTAATATCTACACTATTATTAACAATAATGTTAGTTGCATCTATAGCAGGAACTGTACTAGCAGTTGATCCAAATACAGTTCTAAATGGATTAAATGGAAATGGTAATGTTCAAACTAATGACTTAACTAAAGTTGGTAATAACATTGTTACAATAATTCAAGTTGTTGGTATTGTTATAGCAGTAATAGTATTATTAGTTATTGGTATTAAATATATGATGGGTAGTGCTTCAGAAAAAGCAGAATACAAGAAAACAATGATACCATATATAGTTGGTGCAGTTCTTATTTTTGCTGGTACATCATTAGTAAGAGTTATTTACTCATTATCAACTTCAGTATCAACAAAATAATATTTCATAAGTGTTACATAAGTATTACAATAAAATTAAAAGTGCATTTACATGCACTTTTTTTTGTTTTTAGGTTACATTTTGTTACAATATGTGCTATAATTTAATATATAATATTATGTTAAAACGGAGGAAGTCTATGGGAACATATAATGTGCCTAGAAATGTAAAAGGAGAAGGTAGAATTCTATTCATTTTTACAACAAAAAGCTTAATATATAGTGCAGTAGGGGTTGGCGTTGGATTAATATTTTATTTAATATTTAAGCTAATGAGCCTAACCGTTGTTGGAATTGCTATGGTTGTATTATGTGCATTAATTGGGTATTCAATAGGAATGTTAAAAGTGCCAAACATAGGTATATTAAAGGCAACTAAAGTTGTGGGTGGCGAAAACGTAGACGATGTAATAAAAAGAGCAATAAAATTTAAACAAAAGAGAAACAAAATTTACATCTATGATGATAAGGAGGAAAACACAAATGACAGATAATACATCATTTTTAACGATTATACTATATGTGATGCTTGCAATAATGTTTGCTTTGGCAGTAGCACTTATTTTTATATATTTAAACATGAAAGTTAAAGAAAAACAAAAGGAGAAAGAAGACAGTGCAGTAGCAGAGTCTAAACCAGTAAAAAAATCTTCATCAAAAACTTTTAATGTTGGTTCTGTTTTTGATTTTATGGAATTTGATAAAATTGAAGATAACATGATTATACAGAAAAAAGGCGCAAGATATGTAATGGTTGTTGAATGCCAAGGTATTAACTACGACTTAATGTCACAAGCAGAAAAAGTTGGAGTTGAAGAAGGATTTATACAATTTTTAAACACCTTATCACACCCAGTTCAAATATATACACAAACAAGAAAAATTAACTTGGAGAGTAGCATCCAAACTTATAAAGCAGAAGTTGATAAAATAGAACAAGAATATAGCAGACAAAAGATGAGATATCAAAATATAATGGCATCACCAAATGCCACAGCAGAACAGAAAAAACAAGCTTTATATGAGTTTACAAAAGACAAAAACTTATATGAATATGGTAAAGACATTATATACAACACAGAAAAGATGAGTTTAAATAGAAATATATTAAACAAAAAATATTATATAGTAATTCCATATTATTCAGAAGAACTTGGACAAAATGAATTTGACAAAGATGAAGTTAGAGAGATGGCTTTCTCGGAATTATACACAAGAGCACAGGCTATAATAAGAACTTTGTCAGTATCAGGTGTTATGGGAAGAGTACTTTCATCAACAGAACTTGCAGATTTACTATATTTTGCATATAACAGAGAAGACGCCGAAGTTTATGGCGTTGACAAGGCAATTAAAGCTGGATACAACGAGCTATATTCAACTGCACCAGATTACATGGATAAGAAAATAGAAATGTTAAACAAGCAAATAGAAGATGCCGCAGTTAATTTGGCAAGTGATAAAATTGCACAAGTTCAAACAGAAAAAGAGAAAGAATATCAAAGAAAAGTTGAAACAGAAGATGACATAATAAATAACTTAGCACAACTTATAATTCAAGAAAACGAAGCAATGCTTGGAAAAGACGTTGCAGAGAAAGCAAAAGAAAAAGTAAGGAAGGAGAAGAAAGCTAATGTTCAATAAAAAACGTAAAGCTACTAATAATGATTTTCAATTTCAAAGAAATGATTATACGAGTGATGAGCAAATTCCAATATTACACAAGAAAACAATAAAGGAATTAATTGCACCTTCTGGAATAGACGCAAGTAATATTGACCACTTAGAGATTATATCAAATGTAAAAAGATATGCTAGAAGCTTCTTCGTTTCTGCATTACCAAGAATGTGTACATTCCCAGAATTATTTAGAGATATGTATATGTTTGGAGATATAAACACATCAATATACATTACACCAATTCAGGAATCTAGGTCTCAAAACGAGTTAAACAGAACAATAAATGAGTTAGAGACAGAAAGAATTGTTGCAGCAGACAGAGGAAATATCAATAGAGAAAGCAACTTAGCACAAAAAAGATATGAAGCAGAAAGCTTAAGAGATGAGATTGCTGCAGGTTTTAACAAACTTTATGAAGCATCTGTTGTGTCTACACTATTTGCGTATAGTTTGGAAGATTTAGACAAGCTTACTAAATTATTAGCAACAGAAATGTCAAAATCTTTGGTTGGAATAAAAAGTGCATGGGCAATGCAAGAAGAGGCTTTCCAAAGCAATTTACCTTTGGCAGAAGATAAAATAAGAAAAACTCATACATTTGACCGTAGATCTATGGGAACAGTATTCCCATTTACTACATCAGAAGTTGGACACTCAACAGGTATTCCACTTGGATTTAATAAACAAACTGGCGTACCAATATTATTTGACAATTTCCATAGCTCACTTACAAACTATAACATGGTTATATTTGCTAAGTCTGGTGCCGGTAAATCTGTAACAATGAAGACCTTAATTTCAAGGTCTGCAGTACTTATGGGAATACAAAGCTTAGCACTAGATGCCGAAGGTGAGTATAGCATAGTTGCAGAAAGTTTAGGCGGAATAAACGTTGTACTAAGCCCTAACTCAAAAACAGTTATAAATGTTTTTGATATAGAAACCGAAGTTGTAAAAGACGAAATAACAGGAAGAGAAAGAGCAGTATTAAATGTAGAAAACAAAGTAGAGGACGTAACACAAGCGTTACTTACAATGGCAAGAGGTAGTACAAGAAGCCAGGATATTAATGAGGTAACAAAGCAGATAATTGCAGAATCTGTTGCACAAGAGTATGCAGCATATGGAATAACAAGTGACCCAATGAGCTTATATGAAGCAGCTGGAAGAGGCAACGGAGACATATTAGGAAGAGCAAGAAAGAAAATGCCAACAATTGGCTCGTGGTATAAACGTTTACAAAGAAATGCAGAAAGCAATACAAACCCTGATTATAGATTCCATTACAGCTATTTGCTAAAAGTTATGAAACAATACATAAGAGAATATGATGGCCAGATGGCATACTTTGACGGTCAATCTACATTTGACTTATTAGATGGAACATTATTTATAAACCTAGACATATCACAACTAGAAGAAAGATTTGCAAGACCACTTGCACAACAAATATTACTTTCTTGGATATGGGAAAAATACGTTAAGAAAAACAGTGAAGATAGAAGAAAAGCTGCTAAGAAGAGAGTTTTGGTTGATGAGGCATGGATGTTATTGCCATACCCAGAAGCTGTAGACTTCTTAAACACAATGGCTAGACGTGCGAGAAAAAGAAACGTATCGCTTGCAATAATTTCTCAGAGATTCCAAGACTTCTACGAGAAACCAGAAGTACAAGCAGTTTTAACATCATCAGATACAAAGTTATTACTAGCACAAGATAAATCTGAAATTCAATACCTAAAAGAAGTATTCAAACTTAGCGAAGGTGAAGCAGGATTTCTAGTAACATGCAACAAAGGAGAAGGATTATTGAAAGTTGGAGGGGATACTGCAATATTGCAAATAACACCAACTGCAAAAGAGTTTGAGTTTGTTGAAACAAACCTAAACAAGATGATGGAAAATAATCAAAGAAAATCATAATAGAGGGAGGAAGTAATGCATAAGATAATAAACAAAAAGTCAATACAAAAGATTACGGCAATTATTATAATAATGATAATGTGCAACTTTATTATGAGTGGAAAAGTTTGGGCAGTTGAGAGCTGGATGTCGATTAAGGAGTATCAGGATTTATCAATTGGTGGAACTGATACAAAGCAAGATTTATATAACAAGGATACTAGTCCAGCAGTAAAGAAATTATGCAGTGCATGGAATATAACTGCTGAGCAAGCTATTGAAATGTTGAAAAATCATGCAAACGATGAGAAAACTTTATATGTAAATAAAGAAACGTATGATAACACAGCTTATACAATAAGTGACGTTAAGATTAAACCTACTGAAAAAGAAAAAACAGAATATAACATACAAGTAGATGATGATGGGTATGCGAGTGTAGATACATCATATAATTATGGGGTTAATTCGGACTTGGAAGGTTCAACTAAGGATGGAATTGGAGGACTTCTGTTAAGCCCAATTGCTGCTCTTATTCAAGGAATAGGAGATGGGGTAAATTATCTATTGCAACGTAATATAATAGGAGATAAATCGGATGTTTTCTTAAATTCAGGCGTATTCGAACATTCAAAAATGATACAGGTATTGAATGAAAACAAGCCGGTATCTGGAGTACCACAAGTTGATATTGCAGAAGAATATATTGAAACTGCAACAGGAAAATATGGAATCCCGAATATAAAACTTACACCTGCGGAAATTTTTGCTGGGAATGTATCGGCTCTTGATGCTAACTTTTTTAAAACTGAAGGAGACCATAATCAGGAACTTGGTGGAAGTGAAAAATCAATTGTGGAACAATTGAGAGATACTGTTGCAACATGGTATGTGGCTTTGAGAAATATAGCTATAGTAGGGCTTTTATCAGCGTTATTATATATTGGTATTAGAATTGTTATAAGTTCTAGCGCAGGAGATAAGGCAAAATATAAACAATTTTTTGTAGACTGGGTAGTTGCATTATGTTTAATATTCTTCTTACATTATATTATGGCATTTACAATGACTATGAGTGAAACCGTAACGGATGTACTAGCCGGAGATAGAACAAATCAGGGAAGGATAAAGGAGGTTAATATTCGTTTAACCGAAACAGACGGTACAACTACATTTAAAGATTCGGGAACTGAGGTATGCTTCTCTAGCAATTTTACTGGCGTGGCAAGAATGAAGGCGGATTATCAAGGTGGTACTTTAAAAATTGGATATTCGATCTTATATATTGCTTTAACTGTTTACACAGTATATTTTGCATTTGTGTATTTAAAAAGATTACTAATGCTTGCTTTCTTTACAATGATTGCACCATTAGTTGCACTAACATATCCATTAGATAAAATAAAGGATGGAAAAGCACAAGCATTTAACTACTGGTTTAAAGAATATATGTTTTATGCTTTATTGCAGCCAATGCATATGCTTTTGTATACAGTATTTGTATCATCTGCATTATCTGTTGCGGCAAACAATTTGTTATATGCAATAGTTGCGCTAGCTTTTATAGTACCTGCAGAAAAGATAGTAAAGCAGATGTTTGGAATAAAAGGAAACACAGAATCTACACTTGGTGGGTTTGCAGGTGGAGCACTTGCTTCACAAGCATTTAATATGCTTAGAAAAGGTCCGTCAGCACCTAAGAAAGGTGGAGACGGCCCTAAAGGAGAAAAGGGTGTAAGATTTACAAATCCAAATAAAGCAAATGCTATGGATACACTCGCTGGAGATGCTATGGAAAATGGAGTAGAAAATGCTGCACAAACAGCTACTGCGGCTGGTATTGGAGCTGCAGCAGGAGCTGCTTCTGCTAATGCAAATAATGAAGAAACAGATAACAATGGCGTACATGTAGGTGATGATGGTGTAATTGATGGAGTGCAATTTAGAGAAATACCAGACAATGAACAACAAGGCAATGAGACAGAAAATCCTGCAATGCCTGAAAATAGTCAACAGCAAAATCAAAACCCTGATAATACTAATGCAAATGGAGATAATCAAAATGAAGATCCATTTGCAGCAATTAGAGCAAAAGCAAATAGTGCTAAAGGAAACTTAGGCGCAGCTATAAATAGCAGAGTCCAAAGTGCTGGCGGTTGGTCTGGCATTGCAAAAGGTGTTGGTATAACTGGAGCTAAACTTGCAGGTAGAGCTGCTATGATGACAACAATGGGTGCGTTAGGACTTGGAGTTGGTATTGTTGGAGGAGACATGAGTGATACACTTAAAGGTTTAGGTGCAGGATTAACAGCTGGTTATGCAACAGGTGGCAGATTAAATAGTGCTATTGGAAATACACTTACTGGAAACAATGCTGCGGGAAGATTCCTTGATGATGCAATTAGAGGAACTGGCCCTGAAAGGAAAAGAAACGATTATATAAGATCATACATGTCAAACCAAGAAAATAGAAATAGACTTATTGAAAAGAATCCTTCTATTAAGAAATCTGAACTTGATGCACAATTAAGACAAAGAGCAGAATTATCTTATGACTCAGGTGTTACAGATGCTAAAATGTTGGATAGGGCGGTTAAGTTACAAAAACAACTTGATGAGAAGAATCCTAGAGGCGTTGGAAATGCAGAAAGGCATGGAGCTAACTATGATAAAACTGTAGCAACTATGCAATTAGCAAGCAAATACAGTGATTCAACTTTCGAAAACGACGAGAAAATTGCTAAAGCACAAAATCGTTTAGCTACGAAACTTGAAAGAAACATGAGTGAAAGAACAAATGGCCCAATTGATGCAGATACTGCTAAAAAATATAAGGCTAGAGCAAAAGCTGAAGCTGCAGAGACAATGGGTAACATAGATTATTTAAAGAATGGATAATTTTTATAAAAAGCAATCAATCTAATAAATTGGTTGCTTTAATTTTTATAGAGAGGTATAAAGTATTGATTAAAAACTGAAAATTTTCAAAATTATTCTTAACTAAAATATAAAAATGCATTAAAGTAATGACATAACTATAATTTTGATATATAATAAGGTTATGAAATGGCACTTTAGACTATGGTGTATGGTTCTTATGCCAATAAAGGAAAAAGGAGAAAATTTCTATGGAAGAAAATAAAACACCAAATAAATCTGAAAAAGATATTATAAAAGAAAACATGCTAATTTTATATAAAGCATACCAAGATGAAGAGAAAAATACTGTTGATGAAATATCATATTATAAACAGATTGTGCTGCAAAGTGAAAAAAGCCCAATAATGTATGGACTGCAAGATATATATCCAGTAAACATAAAGGAGCCAGAAAAATTTTATGGAAATAGAATTTTGTTATATCAAAATGGAACTCCTATTGCGATGATAGATGAAAATTCAAATATAAAATTTTCTAACGAATACTTAGAGCAAATGAAGTCTTTGAACCCTTCAATATATGCACTTTTGCATTCTATGAATGGTAAACATTATGAATTACCACAAATACAAGAGGTAAGTGGAAAGCTTCCAGATATAAATTCAAAACAAGAAGTTGAAGATTTTAAATTAAGCAAAGAAGAGCTTGAAAATGCAAAACAAAATGAAACAATTGGGCAAGGAATGAGTGAAGAAGAGAATATCCAAGAGGTAAATAACGAGCAAGAACCTGAAAATGAAGAAGAAAGCATGGAACAAATTGCAAGGCAGTCAGGAATTACTAAAGATGATATTAAATCTTGCTCTGAAATTAATCCGCACGAAAGAATTACAGACCAGAAAAGTTTTGAAGATATAGCAAATGTTACAGGGAAATATTCTAAAATTTTTGTAGTATCTGCGAATAGTCAAACGCGTGGAAATTCACTTTATTCGTTCTGGGGAATGACACAAGATGGAAAGATGGAACCAGTTAAAGGTTTGGAAGAAAGACAAGGAGTAAATACTGGAAAATCGATATATTCTATAAATAGAGACGGTTCACAAGTAAAAGAACAACAAACATCAGCATTGTTTACAATGCCTAATCAAAGAGAAGGTTTTTCGGTTACTATTGGACAATATGGAATAATTGAAACTACATATATAAGACGTAGTCCAAACGAAAATAAATATATAGGAAGTACTGTGAATTCATCAACACAAAAGCCTACTACAAGAGAGGTTCAGGAGTTTATGAATGACAGCAGAACAACCGATGCTGAATTAAAAGAAACAATAGATAAAACAGAACATCAACTTGGAGAAACATCTGAAACTAAGTTAAGAAATGTTGATGATAACCCAAATAATGATGTTGAAATTGATATGGACCAAGAAATAACTTTACATGACGGAACGATCACAACTCTTGCAAAAGAAGCAGAAGCGTTAAATATTGCACCAGATGAATACAAAAAACAATTTGCAGAAAGAGAAGCTGATTGTTATGCTGACAAAGTAGAATTAATTAGAGAAGAACAGGCAGAGGAACAATCTGCAGAGCGTGCTGAAGAAAGAGCAGAAAGGTCTTTAGAAAACGATGCGTGGGAAAGAATGAAAAAAAGAGGCATAATAGACTAAATTTTCACTATAGCGAAAGCTGCAAAATAAATTGTATAAAATTATATGAGAAAAATAAATATGAGATAAGGAAAAGTAATAATCCTTATCTTTTTTATTGTAAAAATTTAAGTAATAAATTTTTCAATTTATTATATTTATTAATAATGAGGTGAAATAAATGAAAAAAATATTTTACAGTATACTTGTTTTTCTGCTAATTTTACTTAACTTTTCCACTGTCTGTGCAGATGATGTGGATAACGAGGTTGATTTTGAAGATACAATAGAAGTTACAGCTTCAAATGTGTCTGAACTTCCAAAAACAAATTCTAGAAGATATATTGTTTACGATAGAATCTCAAAAAGTATGATAATAGGAAAAAATGAAGATATTAAATCTGCCATGGCGTCCACAACAAAGATAATGACTACAATAGTCATATTAGAAAAAGCAGACTTGAATGAGACAGTAACTGTAAGTGCAAAAGCAGGTGGAACAGGTGGCTCAAGGTTAGGACTAAAAAGAGGAGACAAGGCTAGTGTAAGAGATTTGTTATACGGACTTATGCTAAGGTCGGGAAACGACGCTGCCGTAGCATTAGCAGAACATGTTGGTGGGAGTGTAAAAGAATTTGCAGAATTAATGAATGAGAAGGCCATTGAACTTGGACTTACAAATACACATTTTGTAACACCTCATGGTTTAGATGATGCAAACCACTATACCACTGCGTTGGAGCTCGCAAAACTCACAGATTATGCAATGAATAATGAAACTTTTTCAAAAATAGTTGGTACAAAATCAATAACGATATATATAAATAATCAGCCTAGGCAAATAAACAATACTAACGAGCTGTTAGGCGTACTAAATGGTGTGGTAGGTGTAAAAACAGGCTTTACAAACAATGCGGGACGCTGCCTAGTAACAGAGACTAAAAGAAACAACATGGATATAATTACAATAGTTTTGGGAGCCGATACAAAAAAAGACAGAACAAAAGATAGTGTAAATTTAATAGAATATACATATTCAAAATACAAAATGTATAATATAGAAGAAAAAATAATAGAAGAATTTAATAAATGGAAAAATATAAATGAGAAACGAATTCTAATAACAAAAGGAAAACAAAGCAATCCTAAATTAGCCTTAGGAGCAATAGAGAAAGCAATAATACCAATCTGCGATGATGATAAAATTGAATACTCAATTAATGCATTAACAGAAGTAGAGGCTCCGGTGGAACAATGGAATGTAATGGGAACACTAACAGTAAAACTAAATGGTGAAATATTGGAGAGCATAGAAATAGTGAATGTAAATGAAGTGCAAAAAAGAGATTGGAAAGATTACTTTAAAATAGTGCTAAATAGATTTGAAGATATGGGAAAAATGCTAATAAATCAGCAAATATAATATCTCTATGAGAAAATTAGAAAGTATCTATGATTATATTATTATATCTACATAATAATATAATCATAGTTGCTACATGCGTGCGGCTTTTATTATTTATAGGCTCTTATTCCATTCCTTCAATTTTTCTTCTAGCAATTTGAAGTTTACTGTATTTTTTATGTAACCGATTTCTTCGTTTTTTAGTTTTTGTTTATATACAATCTCAGCATTTTTCATGATTTTCTCTGAATTGTTGTTTATATATCTTAATTCACCTAAAATTACTTCTTTGTATTTTTTATTACGTTCATTGCTAATTACATATGGTTCTAATTCTGTAATTGGAACAGGTATCATATTACTTATTCTTAAAGTTCCATAAAGTCTATCACTATTATAAATTCTAATTATTGTTTTTGTGTCTTTTCTAATAATCTTTTTTTCATAATCAATGTAATCTGACTTTTTAGGAGACGACATTGGAATATAATAATTAAAATCGTTTACTGTCAATACAATTCCTAAATATTTTCTGGTTTGAGTTCTTATATCTTCTTTATTGTCGTAGATTCTTTCATCAAATTGTCTTAAATATTTTATGTATTTATCACTAACACTGTATAAATTTAATTTCATACTTACCTCCTAAAAAATAAGAGAAGAATCTTGCCGATGTCTTCTCTTGATTTTAACTTTCGCATTTAATGGTAGTGAAACACCCGATTTATAACTTTCTCATTTTTAAGGCTGTGAAACACCCGATTTATAACTTTCTCGTTTAATGGTAGTGAAACACCACGATTTTTATATATTTATTATATAATTTTTTCATGAACTTTGTCAAGTAAATTTTAGTAATAAATATACATTAATATTTTATTCTGAATTTTAAAAAAATATACGATTTACCCTTACGGAAACTGGAAAAATTTCATAATAATTCATTGACTTTAGTGGCATGATATGGTAAAATAATAAAGCTAGTATAAATAGCTTTATTTTATTGTGCTAGCAAATTAAAATTAGGAGGTGAAATTTAAGTGCCAACAATTAATCAATTAGTAAGAAAAGGAAGAAAAACTACTACAACAAAATCAACATCACCAGCTTTACAACATGGATACAATTCTATGAAAAAGAAAACAACAGATAGAAGATCTCCACAAAAAAGAGGTGTATGTACTGTAGTAAAAACTGTTACACCTAAGAAGCCAAACTCAGCTTTAAGAAAAGTTGCCAGAGTTAAGCTTTCAAACGGATACGAAGTAACATCTTATATTCCAGGAATCGGACACAATTTACAAGAGCACAGTGTTGTTCTTATAAGAGGAGGAAGAGTAAAAGACCTTCCAGGTGTTAGATACCATATTATAAGAGGAACTTTAGATACAGCAGGTGTTAAAGACAGAATGCAAGGAAGATCTAAGTATGGAGCTAAACGCCCTAAGAAATAAAAATAATACTTAGATATGGGTGCATATAACTTACTAATTTAAGGTTCTTAAATTTAGCATAGATATATAGCACTAAACTAGAAATGTTTTAAGAAGAAAAGCCGAAGGCTTAGTATTAAACTTTTTAGAGTACCGAAGATACTAGGTAAGAGAAAATAGTATCAATTTTATAAGGAGGGAAGAAAAGTGCCAAGAAAAGGATTTATAGCAAAAAGAGATGTTTTACCAGATCCAATATACAATAGCAAAGTTGTTACAAAGTTAATAAACAACGTTATGTTAGATGGTAAAAAGACAGTTGCTCAAACTATCGTTTATGATGCATTCGATATCATAAAAGAAAAAGAGCAAAAAGATCCACTAGAAGTATTTGAAGCAGCACTAAATAACGTAATGCCAGTTCTAGAAGTTAAAGCTAGAAGAATTGGTGGTGCTACATACCAAGTACCATTAGAGATTAGACCAGAAAGAAGACAAACATTAGGTCTTAGATGGTTAGTTTCATATGCTAGAAAGAGACATGAAAAAACAATGTCAGAAAAATTAGCCGGAGAAATAATGGATGCTGTAGCTGGAAACGGTGGAGCTTTCAAGAAGAAAGAAGATATGCATAAGATGGCTGAAGCTAATAAAGCTTTTGCTCACTACAAATTTTAAAAATTTAAACTATAAGCGTCGTCTAACTTCGTTAACCTTCATCTAAAAATATACTCGACGTACACCACGTACGCCTCCGTTATTTTTGATTCGGTTGCCTTGTTATACTTGCTTCTAGTTGAAATTTTACATGTATATTAAAAGAAAAAATTATTTAGAAAGGAAGAAAAAATATGGCCGGAGACGGAAGAGAATTTCCTTTAGAGAAAACAAGAAATATAGGAATAATGGCTCACATTGATGCAGGAAAGACAACAACAACAGAGAGAATACTTTTCTACACAGGAAGAACACACAAAATAGGTGAGGTTCATGATGGTGCTGCTACTATGGACTGGATGGCCCAAGAGCAAGAAAGAGGTATTACAATTACATCAGCTGCTACAACTTGCCACTGGTTAGGTAATAGAATAAACATTATCGATACCCCAGGACACGTTGACTTTACAGTTGAGGTTGAGAGGTCTTTAAGAGTTCTTGACGGTGCTGTTCTAGTACTTGCTGCAAAAGGTGGAGTTCAACCACAATCTGAAACAGTTTGGAGACAAGCTGACAAATACATGGTACCAAGAATGGTATATGTAAACAAAATGGATATTACTGGTGCTGATTTCTATGGTTGTATAAACCAAATAAAAGAAAGACTAGGAGCACATCCAGTTCCAATCCAATTGCCTATAGGTGCAGAAGACAATTTCAAAGGAATTGTTGACTTAATAAAAATGAGAGCATTTATTCATAAAGATGATTTAGGAAAAGACATTGAAGAATGTGATATTCCTGAAGATATGAAAGCAGATGCTGAAAAATATAGACAAGAAATGATTGAAGCAGCAGCAGAACAAGATGATGAATTAATGATGAAATATTTAGATGGTGAAGAACTTTCTGAAGCTGAAATCAAATCAGGATTAAGAAAAGGAACTATATCAAATGCTCTAATTCTTATGACATGTGGTTCATCATACAAGAACAAGGGTGTTCAAGAATTATTAAATGCAATCGTTGACTACTTACCATCACCACTTGATATTCCAAACATCAAAGGTGTTGATGAAGATGGAAACGAAGTAGAAAGTGCAACTGATGACAATGCTCCATTTGCAGCTTTAGCATTCAAAATAATGACAGATCCATATGTTGGTAAATTATGTTTCTTTAGAGTTTATTCTGGAACATGTACAACAGGAACTACTATTTTAAATGCTACAAAGGACAAGAAAGACAGAATAGGAAGAATCCTATTAATGCATGCAAATCATAGACAAGATATTGAAAAAGTTTATGCAGGAGATATTGCAGCAGCAGTTGGATTAAAAGATGTATCAACAGGTGATACATTATGTGATCCAGATCACCCAATTATACTTGAATCAATGGAATTCCCAGAGCCAGTTATCGATATAGCTATCGAGCCAAAAGATAAGGCTAATGGAGAAAAAATGGGAATAGCTTTAGCAAAACTTGCTGAAGAAGACCCAACATTCAAAACATGGACAGACCAAGAATCTGGACAAACAATCATCGCTGGTATGGGTGAGCTTCACCTAGATATCATCGTAGATAGATTAAAGAGAGAGTTCAAAGTTGAATGTACAGTTGGTAAGCCACAAGTTTCTTACAAGGAAACAATCAGAAATAAGGTTAAAGTTCAAGGTAAGTTTGTTCGTCAATCTGGTGGACACGGACAATATGGTGATGTATGGTTCGAAATGGAACCATTAGAGCCAGGTTCTGGAGTTCAATTCGAGAGCAAAATCGTTGGTGGAGCTGTTCCAAAGGAATATATCAAACCAATCGAAGATGGATTAAGAGAATCTGCTATGAGTGGTATATTAGCTGGATACCCAGTTATAGACTTCAAAGCAACATTAGTTGATGGTTCTTACCATGAAGTTGACTCATCTGAAATGGCATTCAAGATTGCTGCATCTATGGCTTTCAAAGAAGGATGTAAGCAAGCAAAATCTGTTATATTAGAGCCTATAATGAAGGTTGAAGTAACTGTTCCTGAAGAATACATGGGAGATGTTATTGGAGACATTAACTCTAGACGTGGTAGAATGGAAGGAATGGAAGCTAGAAACGGTAACCAAATAATAAGAGGATTTATTCCACTTTCAGAAATGTTTGGTTATGCAACAGATTTACGTTCTAAGACACAAGGTAGAGGAACATATTCAATGGAACCAAGCCATTACGAAGAAGTTCCAAAGTCTGTATTAGAGCAAATAGTTGCTTCTAGATCTAAGAAAGCAGAATAATATACAAATATGTATATATTGTGAAAACAAAAATAACACTTGCATTTTACTTGAAAATATAGTAAAATGCAGGTGTGAAATAAGATATTAATTTTAAATATAAATAGTCATGAGCAAGACTCAAGACTAACTAAAAAGGAGGAAAATTAAATGGCAAAGGAAAAATTTGTAAGAACAAAGCCACACGTAAACATTGGTACAATTGGTCACGTTGACCACGGTAAAACTACTACAACAGCAGCTATTACAAAATACTTAAGCTTATTAGGACAAGCTAAATACGAAGCATACGATCAAATCGATGGTGCTCCAGAAGAAAGAGCAAGAGGTATTACAATTAATACTGCTCACGTTGAATATGAAACAGCAAACAGACACTATGCTCACGTTGACTGCCCAGGACACGCAGACTACGTAAAGAACATGATCACTGGTGCTGCTCAAATGGATGGTGCTATATTAGTTGTTTCTGCAGCTGATGGACCAATGCCTCAAACAAGAGAGCATATATTACTAGCTAGACAAGTTGGTGTTAAATACATCGTTGTTTACCTAAACAAATGTGATATGGTTGATGATCCAGAATTATTAGAATTAGTTGAAATGGAAGTTAGAGACCTATTATCAGAATATGGTTTCCCAGGAGACGAAATTCCAGTTATAAAAGGATCTTCATTAAAAGTACTAGAAAGTACATCAACAGATCCAAATGCACCAGAATATCAATGCATTAAAGAATTAATGGACGCAGTTGATACTTATATCCCAACACCAGCAAGACCAGTAGATAAGCCATTCTTAATGCCTATCGAAGATGTTATGACAATAACAGGTCGTGGAACAGTTGTTACTGGTAGAGTTGAAAGAGGACAAGTTAAAGTTCAAGACGAAGTTGAAATCGTTGGAATTAAACCTTCTACAAAAACTATCGTTACAGGTGTTGAAATGTTCAAGAAAACACTTGACCAAGCTGAAGCTGGAGACAACATCGGAGCATTATTAAGAGGTGTTCAAAGAACAGATGTTGAAAGAGGACAAGTTCTTGCAAAACCAGGATCTATACATCCACATACAAAATTCAAAGCACAAGTATACGTTTTAACTAAAGACGAAGGTGGACGTCATACTGCATTCTTCAATGGATACAGACCACAATTCTACTTTAGAACAACAGACGTTACAGGTGTTATCGAACTAGAAGCTGGAACAGAAATGGTTATGCCAGGAGATCACGTAAACATGACAATCGAACTTATCACTCCAATCGCTATCGAAAACGGATTAAACTTCGCTATTCGTGAAGGTGGAAGAACAGTTGGATCAGGAGTTGTTTCTGATATAATTGAATAATCTATGAATATTTAGAGAATAAATAATTCATTATATTAATAAGTAATTATTTAAGGATAGTAAGGCAGCTATCACGCCAGAGATGGTCTTAAAAGAGATGTGGGGAACGCCGTCCCACTAAATAATTACAAATGAAAATAGCAAGGGTTACAGAGATTTGTAATATCTTGCTATTTTTATTATTATCTTTTTTTAGATTTATTGTAAACAAAGAAAATTATATGATTTTAGTTTTGCCATATACCCAAATTTATTGATGCATATTATTGTTATTAATGCCAATATATGATAAAATAATTAAAGTCAAGAGAGGAAAGTAAAATGAATAAACAGATTGGTATGGTAAATTATAAAGTAATAGAATTATTGGATTTAAATTATAAAGAAGAATTACCTATATTCTTAGGTGATAGTAATATAGAGCATATGAAAAAACAACATTTTGAGGACTATGAAAAATATGGAGAAGATATAAAGAATATAATAAATAATCCAACATATGTTGCAAGAAATCCTAATCAGGATTCAATAGAGTATATAAAAGAATATAAAATAGACAATGCTTTTGTGTTGGTTGCAGTAAGGATAAGTAGTAAAGGCACTATGTTTGCTAAAACATTATTTACTATGACCGAAAGAAAGAAAAATATATACTTAAAAAATGGATATGCAAAAAAATATGAATAATTACTTGCAAATGAAAACAATGTATGTTAAAATAAATATAGCATATAATAATGTAAAGAAAGTTTCTGAGGGCGGAACAGGCAGCCGCCACCCGTAGTTAGGAGATGTAGGAAGGTCAACCTACCTAAACTTTCTTGACGGGGTAGGATTAATCCTACCTTTTTTTATATTTAAAATTCGCTATAGCGAAAAGTAATATAATGAATTTATTTTTTGATATTAAAAATTAATAAAAATGCAATTTTATAAGTGAATCTTTTTTTGAGAGAACAATAAAATGCCTGAAAAATTGCCAAATTAAATTGACTTTTGGCCGATTTAAGTATATACTTTAAGCGTAAATACTAAAGAAACAGAGGATGAACTAATCAGATTTATAACTTACGAAAGGAAAGCTAATAAATATGAAAAAAACAACAATATCAAGCATAATAATAGCAATATCAATGATAGTATTCACGACTAAGGTACAGGCAGCTACAGGAAAAGTAACAACAGAAACTTTGAATTTAAGAAGCAAGGCTTCAACTGATTCGTCAGTGGTAAAGTTACTTAACATGGACGATGATTTGGAAATCATGTCAGAAGAAGGAAATTGGTATAAAGTTAAGGTTGGAGAAAATGAAGGTTATGTTAGTAAAGACTATGTAAAAGTTGATAAAACATCAACAGAATCAAACGATACGACACCAACCGATAATAACAAAAATAATTCTGGTGCAAATTCAACAGAAAGTAAAAACAATGGAACGACTTCAAGCCAAACCACATCAAATACTGTAACACCAAATTCTACTTTAAAACTTGAAAAAGATGTTACAATAAAAATATTACCATTAATAAATGCGAATAATCTTGGAACGGCAAAAGCTGGTGATGAAGTTACTGTTATTACAACAGTAAATAACTGGATATTTATAGAAACAAGCGAAATTGCTGGCTGGATAGTAAAAGATTCAAGTGTGGGACAAGTTAAGAGTTCAGAAGATAAAAATACTGGCTCAAGTACAGATAATAACACCACAGATACTAGCAATAATGATGACAAGGGTGAGGAACAAACTGATGCCAAAACTAATACGGATAATAATGATGATGCAACTTCATCAGATACAAATTATACTAAAACAACCAAATACATTAATGCTTCGTCAGTATATGTTAGAAAAGAACCTTCAACAAGTGCTGGAATTGTAACAACTTTAATTAGAAACACTGATGTTACAGTTGTTGGAGAATCAGGAGATTGGTACAAGGTTACATATAAAGATTACAGTGGATATATTTATAAAGAACTATTGTCAGATAAAAAAACAGAAGAAACAAATAGAAGTAGCGCTAATAGAGAAAGCGCTACAACTGTTTCAAGTGTAACTACTGAAACTACAACAGAAGAAACTTCAAAGGGACAAGAGATTGTAGAATATGCAAAACAATATTTAGGATGTCCATATGTTTATGGAGGTTCTGGGGATAAATCTTTTGACTGTTCTGGATTTACAATGTATGTATACAAGAAATTTGGATATACATTAAGCCATTCTGCAATAGCTCAATCTAAAGTTGGAACATATGTTGCAAAAGAAGATTTACAAGCTGGGGACTTGGTATTCTTCTTAGATTATGAGACAATGGATGGCATAGGTCATTGTGGAATATATATTGGAAATGGCGAATTTATACACGCGTCTTCTGGAAGTGGATATTGTGTAAAAATATCAAACTTATTAACAGGAAGCTATAACACGAGATATGCTACAGCTAGAAGGTTAATATAAAGTTTGTATTCTAAAAACATGACAAAATGATATGAAAAATTAATATAGAATTTTATAAATAATATAGGGCAATTTAAAAGGAGAATGTTAGTGAAAAGACCACTTTTAATTGTTACTATATCATACATATTAGGAATAATTATAGGGGTATACTTTAAGCAAAGTATACTCTTAATTTTGCTTGCAGGAATTATTGGGATTGTATTTTGGAAAATAATAAAAAAGAAAAAAATTGTAATTATTGCAATATGTATTGTACCATGTTTATGGTCTTGCTTGCAGACCAATAATTTAAATAATAAATACAATAAAATGTATAAATTAGCTGATGAAAACATTGCAATAACGGGAACTGTGTGCAGTCAAATAAATGAGACTGATTATAAATATTCCGTTAATATTAAGCTAGAAAATAAATTAAAATTAACAATTTATATAGATAAAAAAGAAGATGTTTCAAAATTGGAATATGACAATAAAATATCTGTTGTAGGGACGTATAAGAAGCCGACAGGGAAAAGAAATTATAAAGGCTATGATTATATGAAATATTTAAAGACTAAAAAGATATGTGGTTCATTAATGGTAGATGGTGAAGTAAATCTGATTAAAACAAAAAACATCAATCCAATATTTGCAGTAATAAATAAGCTATCACTAACTTTTAAACAAAATTTAAAGAAGTTGTTACCAAAACAAGAATCTGAACTCGAACAGGGAATTTTATTAGGAGACACATCTGATATAGAAAGTGATATAAAAGGAGACTTTAGAAAATGTAACTTATCGCACATGTTAGCAGTATCTGGAGCTCATTTGTCGTATTTGGTGTTAGGAATAAACACTGTTTTAAGCAAAAAGACATTTGGAATACGAAGAAGAAAAATTTTATCTATAATATTTATCTTAATTTTTATGGTTATTGTTAATATGAGCCCATCGATTGTAAGAGCTGGAATATCAACTATTATAGCAATATTTGCAACTTTAATTTACAGAAAACAAGATACATATACAACAATTTCAATTGCATTGTTATTAACATTATTAAATAATCCATTAGCAATTTTTGATGTTGGATTACAGCTGTCATATCTTGCAACTTTAAGCATAATAATTTTTTATTCTAAATTCACCCAAAAACAATTTAATAATAAAGTAAAAAAGTATTTGTATGAGAGTGCGATCCTCACTTTAAGTGCAAACATTTTAATTCTTCCAATTACAATCTATGAATTCAACACAATTCCAATAAACTCAATAATATCAAATTTGTTAGCTGGTCCATTGCTTGGAATATGCATAATATTAGGTATGTTTATGGTAATTATTTCAACAGTTTGTTTTCCTGTGTCAAAATTAATAGCATTTCCATTGCAAATTATTTTAAAAATTCTAATAAAGACAATAGAATTAATTTCTAAAATTCCATTTGGAAATTATACTGTAAAAACTCCATGGTTCATAGTAGTGTTTTTAACTTATGCAATAATTGTCGCATTAATATATAACAAAAAGAAGATTACTAAAATTTTAACTATGGTTACTTTAATAATATTTATTGTTATGCAGGTTTGCGCTTTTATAAATATTGATGGAAAACTAAAAATCTATTTTATAGACGTAGGACAAGGAGATAGCATGCTTGTGAAAACTGTAGGAGGAAAAAATATTTTAATTGATGGCGGTGGAAGTAAGAATCCAGATTATGATATAGGTGAAAAGATTTTAGTACCATATTTGCTAGATAGAAGAATAAAAACATTGGATTATGTAATTATATCACATTTTGATGAAGATCATGTTGGTGGAATATTGACTGTTATGCAAGAGTTAAAAGTGAAAAAAGCAATAATTGCAAGACAATTTGAAAACTCTAATAATTATAAAAAATTTATTAAATTAGCACAAGAAAAGAAAATTAAAGTTATTGTTGTAGAAGCTGGAGATGTGATAAATATAGAAAAAGATATAAAGCTAAAAGTTTTATGGCCAGACTCAAAGAATAAAATTAATGAAAATGTTTTAAACAATAATTCGCTTGTTTGCAAACTAGAATACAAAAATTTTTCAATAATGCTGACTGGAGACATAGAAGAAATTGCAGAAAATGCAATATTAAACAAATATAAAAATAATGCAAAAATATTAAATGCAAATATTTTGAAGGTAGCACATCATGGTTCTAAAAGTTCATCAACAGAAGATTTTATTAAAGCTGTAATGCCAGAGATTGCACTAATTGGAGTTGGAAAAGACAATAGCTTTGGGCATCCATCTGATGGAACAATAGAAAGACTTAACAAAATAAAATGCAAAATATTAAGAACAGATGAAAATGGAGAAATTGAATTGTTTGTGAACAAATTCCAATTTATTGACTATTTGACTATTTTATAGTATTATATACTTGTTGAATAGTAAATTAAAGATAGGAGTTTTAATATATGTTATGTTCAATGTGTAAGAAAAACACAGCAGTAATATTTATAAATAAACAAGGCGCAGATGGAAAAGCTGAAGTTGAAGGTTTATGTTATGAATGTGCTAAAAAGAAGGGAATAAATCCAATAGATACAATGGCAAAACAAGCTAATCTATCGGATAAAGATATACAAGATTTATCTAATAAATTAGATACAATGTTTAAGAATCTATCAGACAACATGGCTGATATAGATGAAGATGAACTTTCAGAAATGATTAATGGAGAAAGTGAAATAGAGGGTGCTCAAGGAGTTCCTCTTGGCTCGATTTTTTCTGGATTGTTTGGAATAAAACAAAATGGAGATGAGTTATCAAATTATTCGTCTGGTGGAACTCAAAAGGTTAAGGAGAAAACTAAGCCAAATAAAAAGAGAAAAGCATTAGACACTTATGGAACCAATTTAACAGTTAAAGCTAAGAATAATCAAATTGATAGAGTTATTGGAAGAGATAAAGAAATTGAAAGAATGATACAAATTTTAAATAGACGTTCTAAAAATAACCCATGTTTAATTGGTGAGCCAGGTGTTGGAAAAACAGCTATTGCTCAAGGCTTAGCTCTTAGAATTGCAAGCGGAAGTGTACCAGCGAAACTTTTAAACAAAGAAGTTTATCTATTAGACATGACAGCCGTAATTGCTGGAACACAGTTTAGAGGCCAATTTGAGGCTAGAATGAAGGCTATAATAGATGAATGTAGAAACGATGGAAATATTATTTTAGTAATTGATGAAATTCATAACATTATAGGAGCCGGAGATGCAGAGCATTCAATGAATGCTGCAAATATTCTGAAACCATCACTTGCAAATGGTGAACTACAAATGATTGGAACAACCACGTTAAAAGAGTACAGAAAATATATTGAAAAAGATACTGCTTTGGAGAGAAGATTCCAACCAATAATTGTAGAAGAGCCATCTGTTGAAGATGCAATTTCAATATTGCAAGGAATTAAACAATATTATGAAGATTATCATCATGTAAAAATTTCGAATGATATAATTAGACAGATTGTAAATATGTCTGAAAAATATATTCATGATAGATTTTTACCAGACAAGGCAATCGATATATTAGATGAAGCGTGCTCAAAGATAAATTTAAATGATAAAGATTTATATGACTTAGAAGTGTTGAATAATCAATTAAAAGAGGTTCAAGCTAAAAAGGAAGAAGCTGCACAAGCCGATTCTACAGAAGATTACCAAAAAGCAGCAGAACTTAAAACACAAGAGTGCGCATTACTAGAGCAAATTGATAATTTGAAAAAGAGAATGCAACCTAAAGATTTGACAACGCAAGACATTGCAAACGTAATAGAAAGCTGGACGAAGATTCCAGTAAACAAAATTACAGAAGAAGAAACAAAGAAATTGTTGAATCTAGAAGATAATCTGCATAAGAGAATAATAGGACAAAACGAGGCTGTTGAAGCAGTTTCAAGAGCAATAAGAAGAAATAGAGTAGGCTTAAAGAGCACAAAAAGACCACCATCATTCATATTTGTTGGACCAACTGGTGTTGGAAAAACTGAACTTGCAAAAGCATTAGCATATGAGATGTTTGGAAGTGAAAAATCTATAATTCGTTTCGATATGTCTGAATACATGGAAAGCAACTCAACAGCCAAATTAATTGGTGCACCTCCAGGATATGTTGGATATGATGATGCAGGACAACTAACTGAAAGAGTAAAGAGAAATCCTTATTCAATAATATTGTTAGACGAAATTGAAAAGGCGCATAATGATGTATTTAATATATTATTGCAAGTGCTAGATGATGGTAGATTGACTGATGCACAAGGAAACACAGTAAGTTTCGAGAATACAATAATAATAATGACATCAAATGCAGGTTCAAACTTAAATACAAATTCAATTGGATTTGGAGGAACATCAGAAGCTTCAAAAAACAGAATGCTTGGCGCATTAAAAGATTTATTCAGACCAGAATTTTTGAATAGAGTAGATGAAATTGTAGCCTTCGATTCATTAACAAACGAGCAACTTTTACAAATAGTAGATTTGATGGTATCTGATACTCAAAAAGTGTTAAATGACAGAAACATAGGATTAATACTTACAGATGAGGCTAAAAAATATGTATTAACAAAAGGAACAGATTTAAAATATGGTGCAAGACCTTTAAGACGTGCAATACAAAGATACGTTGAAGACGAACTATCTGATATGATATTAAAATCTGAACTAACAAATGGTAAAAAAGTATTGGTTGAATATGATAAGGAGCAAGACAAATTAGTATTCAACATACAATAATCTAAAAATAAGAAGGCGGAGGTAAAAAAGGTGTTTAAACATGTACCAAATATTCTAACAATGTGTAGATTTGTATTAATACCATTTATATTCGGATCAATAGTAAATAATCAGTATGTAGCAGCATTCGTATTCTTAACACTTTCCGGAATTACCGATATACTAGATGGTTTTATAGCAAGAAAATTTAATTTAATAACTAACTTTGGAAAATTGATAGACCCACTAGCAGATAAGGCAACACAAATTTCAACACTTATAGCATTGCTATTTGCAGGAATAATCCCAGATTGGATATTAATAGTGGTATTTATTAAAGAAACAATAATGATAGCAGGGGCATCTTTCTTATATGGGAAAAAACTTGTAGTATCAAGCAGATGGTATGGAAAGCTTGCAACAGTAATGTTTTATGTCGCAATAGTAGCTTCATTAATTACAAATAACTTTAATTTAGCATTCCACATAGACATCTACATATACTATGTAGCACTTGCGTTAACAATATTTGCTTTAATAATGTATTTCAAAGAATTCTATCAAAAAGGATATGTAAATAAAGAAGAATTGAGCACTGTAGATAAGAAAGTTATAGAAAAATAATAGTAAAAATCGTGTTTTAATAAATAGAACACGATTTTAAAATTTTGATAGATAAAAATAAACGAATGAAAGATGTTAATTTATAAGCTCTCAATATGTCGCTCTTGGTTGGAGCTCCTTCGGACTCCTCAAAGGGCGAGCTTCCAGTTTCGATTTATAAATTAACATCTTTCACTCATTATATAATTACTCAAAATTTTCTATATACGAATTTAAATTTTCTTTCCCATAAAGAATTACACCATTTTCTAGTTCTTTTCTATCATCATTCGATAAATATTTTATCGCAATTTCAGTAGTTTCATGTAATTCATAGGTCCCGTCTTCTTTTATTCTATAAATTTCAACAAATCCATCTGAGCTTGACTTTACAACGAAATGTTCACCACAATTTCCAGAAAAATCTTTATATAACTCCACATCAGTATTTGAAAAATTTTTAATTTCCCAATCACTATAAAGCTTTGAAAATTCATTTCTTGTAATATTAGCCATCTCTGCATTTACATTTTCTTTTTCTTTTAGAGTGTGCCCACATCCATCATAATGTTTAAGAAAAGTTAAAATCGCATTTGGAGAAAGTTTTACTTCATCATAACTTGTTGGAACGGTTGTATATGGAGATGTAGTTTGAAAATTTTCAATAGTTTCATTTGCAGAACCAATATTTTGAACGGATTTTAAATTATAAATTATAATAGCAAAAGTAGTTACAATGCTTGCAATTATAATAAGTATTAAAGCAATAATAAATTTTTTATTCATATTAAATTCCTTCCTTTTTCCTAGTATTTCCATAATTTACTTATGTATGCAGAAAAAAGAAAATTTAATAAATAATGCTTTTAAGACACTTTGGAAGAACGAGTGTAAGGTTTTATTTCATCAGTTAAACCAATCAAATAATCAATACTAGTATTATAAAAATCTGCTAAAACAATAAGAGAGCTAATAGGAATATTAACTTTTTCTAATTCGTATTTGCTATAATTTGTTTGTGAAATATTTAAAATTTTGGCAATTTCCTCTTGTTTTAAATCGTGATCTTCCCTTAAATCTTTAAGTCTTAACATTATAAAATTCATTCCTTTCATTAATTCAGAAAAAAACATATAGCAAAGAAAAATTTGAATTGTTAGTTCAATGTTCCAAAATTAATAATGCAATAAATAAGGAAAATTACTACTATCAATTTTTTATAGTTTTCTGAAAATTTGTTAATTACTATTTTATAATAGTTAATATTTGACTATTGACTTATAGTTATAATTTGACTATAATTTTATTAGTTAAATTATAACTAAAGAGGAGGGCACGAATGAGAAGAGAAAAAACGTTAATAATATAATTAATAAAAACATAGGAAGGGAAAAAGAAAAATGAATAAACTAAAAAACAAAAAAGGAATAACTCTTATTGCGTTAGTTGTTACAGTGGTAGTACTTATAATTT
>ERZ773242.20-NODE-20-length-149977-cov-11.707875_pt1 | contig 149977 bp, 106 predicted proteins | sample MGYA00511077_ERZ773242 | MGnify/ENA primary metagenome ERZ773242 (study PRJEB29015, sample SAMEA2737754) | human gut metagenome | biome: human gut; feature: human-associated habitat; material: faeces | place: China | collected 2012 ... | reverse complement strand
GAGGTGAAGATGGAGGGCATGAGCGAAACGGTAAATTTATTCGACTGCCTTGTCAGAGCGAACACTATATTATTATTTCATTACACCACGCCCGACGGACGGAACGAAACAAAAAGATTCCCGTTAGCGGGATTCTGCGAAAACTATCTGATGCAATTTGCAAAGTAGCGGCAGGAACCGTACGGTAGTATGGAACAGGCGCACGTATTAGAGGCAACGAATATTACTCCACAAAAAATGGAGTTATATATACTATATATCTTAAAAGGTTAAGGGCAGGCCGAAAAAAATGCGGTTTTCCTTTGACCTCAGAATTAGGACCGACTTTGCAGGATGGTCTATTTTAAGACCCCCTGCACAAGTTGGTCCGATTTTATCAAACGATGAATGAGATAAAATTAAAAATAAATAGCAATTAGTTTGGAGTTAAATTGCGTCGTATCTTAAAGAATAGGGAAAGAGGGCCGAAAAAATGCGGCGTTTTCTTTTGCTTTCAGTAGACAGACACAAATTCTCGGCTTAACGGTCGGGAATTTTTATTTGAAAACTATAAATTCACTATGCCAATGAATAACAAGAAAGAACGTGTTACAGAACTTATTTAGCCCATTAAACAATTCTTTAATTAACAATCATTTACAAACCAGTAGACAGACGCAAATGTTTAACCATCCGTTTAACCAATGCGAAAAACATGGTAAAACACATTCGAGAAAATCGTCGTAAAAGGAAATAGATCAGTTGGTTACCCCTAAACGCGTAGCGTTTTGGGGGCTTGAGAGCGCAACCTTGCCAAGGTTGAGGTCGCGGGTCCGAGTCCCGTTTTCCGCTCCAGAGGGGGGGCAGAAAGAAACCCCGATAGAAAGCAAAAAGCCTTGTATATCAGCGATATACGAGTCTTTTTCTTGTGCCCCTCACTCCTGTTGACGCAAAAGGCAGCAAGTAGTTCACGCCTTAATCGTGACCTGTTTTGCTCGGACCGAAAACAGGTCACGATTTAGCTCTATTTCGCTGATTTGCATTATTCTACTCTGCAACATTCCGGTGCTGAAGACGTTTTATTTACTCAAAAACCAAACAGCCATGTTGCCACGAACCACCTTCAGCGTTGTCTTCTTCTGCAAGAAGACCAAAGTCACAAAAAAGGGCAAGGCCCCGATCTATGCCCGTATCACTACGACCGGTCAGTCGACCGAAATCTACACACAGTGCCAGATCGAGCCCGAACGCTGGAATCAGCGCCTCGAACGCTCTCTCTACAAGGATGAGGTCGACCAGCAGATCAACCGCATCGTAGCCAGCTACCGGGCCTCAATCCTTGCCGCCTACGACCGCCTGATCCAGGAGAACAGGACGCCGACCTGCTTTGCCGTCAAACAACTGCTGGGCTCCGCCTCTTCGAGCCGGATGGTGCTGGCGGAGTTTGGCAAATACTGCGAGAAACGCCAGCAGGAGGTCGGCACCCGCATCACGCAGCTCACGGCCAACAAGTACCACCGCCTGCTGCGCTACATGACCGAATATATCCGGCAGGTGTACGGCAAGGAGGATCTTCCGCTGGAGACGATCGACTATGCCTACGTCGATGGATTGAACACCTACATGCAGACGGCCTACAACTGCCACAACAACGGAGCGGTCAATCTGCTCTGCTGTTTGAAAAACTTCCTGCTCTATGCGGTCCGCAACGAATGGATCGAGAAGAATCCCTTCCGCTACTACAAGATGAAGATCGACAAGACGAATGTCAAGGTGCCGCTGACGAAAGCAGAACTGGACCTGCTCTTGAAGCGACCGATGCCTAATGAGCGTCTGGAACGGATCCGGGATGTCTTCTGCTTCTGTGCACTGACGGGACTGGCCTTCACGGATGTCGACCACCTGCGGCGGGAACACTTCACGACGGACGAGGAGGGGCAACTGTGGATCCATAAGCCGCGGGAGAAGACTTCGGTGATGAGCCGTGTCCCGGTGCTTCCGCAGGCGGCGGCTCTGCTGGAGAAGTACCGCGACGATGCCAACTGTCGGGCGCGGGGCAAACTGCTGCCCGTCCCGTCGAATACGAAGATGAACGCCTACCTGAAGGAGATAGCGGATATCTGCCAGATTCCCAAGCATCTGACCACGCACCTAGCGCGCCATACGTTTGCCACGCTGGCGATTGAATACGGAATGCCGATCGACATTATCGCCAAGATTCTGGGCCATACGAATACGAACATGACGCGGCGCTATGCGAAGATCTCCGAGGCGAACATCAGTCGCGAAATGCGCCGCATCGGCAAAGTACTGACGGCGTAAACGGGTTGTGTTATTTCGGGTAACAGCCGGTAAGCAAGACAGGCGTGATGCCGTTGCAAACGGTATCACACCTGTCATTTACGGTATGGAAACCTTACCAACTAACCGGTTCGTTCAGAATCACGCCGTCGGCAGCGTCCTCGGCCGTAAAGGTGCCGCCCTTGTACTGGACGCAAAGCATGACAAGCGCCTCGCGGCCCGTATTGCGGACGGAACGCCGCCCGGCAGGAGCTACCCGCACGATCGAACCTTCACCGATCGGGAAGATCTTGCCGTCGACCTGGAATTCACCCTCGCCCGAGAGAAAGAAGTAGAGCTCCTCATGGGTTTTGTGGGTGTGCAGAAACCCGGTTTCCGTACCGGGAGCAAACGACTGGAAGGAGAACTCCGCGCCCGTTGTCTGTAAGGCTCTACCGCCGAAGACCTTACCCGGGATCTTGACGGCCGGATTCAGCTCCAGCACGAATTCGTTCAGTTCGCTCAATTTGCCGAGCCCGATTGCACTGAAATTTTCGGATTCGGCGATCTTTTCAATCTGTTTCATCGTTTATCGTGTTTTAAGAGGTTTTCCGTTTACGGCATCCTACCGCTCCGAGGATCGGTTGTTGAGTCGGATTTTTTCGTGATAGAAGTAATTAACCACAACCGGGTGGCCCTTTTCGGAGCGGCCGTACGGCAGGTCGTTCACGCGATACGGCAGCCCGTTTGCGGCGGCATAGGCAGCCATCTCGTGTTCGAGCGCCTGCCAGTAATCCGTTCGGCGGTGGTTGTAGATCGCTTCGTATAAAGGCACCAGTTCGGGATGCTTTTCGCGGATATAGGTCAGGATCGTCGCCTTGAACTGCCCGCGCAAGTTGAGATTCTCGAGCCAGACAAGGTCGGCAAACTCCCGGACTCGCTCGATAATGGCCTTCGGGTCGGTGATGCCCGGAAAGATCGGCGAGACAAAGCAGACGGTGCGGATCCCCGCCTCGTAGACCTGCCGCATGGCTGCGAGACGCCGCTCGATGCTCACGGCGCGGTCCATGTCGGCGCGAAAGGCCTCGTCCAGCGTGTTGACCGACCACGAAACCGTCACGCGCGGGAATTCGCGCAGCAGGTCCAGATCACGCAGCACCAGGTCCGACTTCGTGCAGATCAGGATCTCGGCCGTCGTGCCGCGCAGCTGTTCAAGCAGCAGGCGGGTTCGTCCGTAATACTCCTCGTAGGGGTTGTAGCCGTCGGTCACCGAGCCGATGACGATCCGCTGGCCGTCGAAACGGTGCGGATCGCCGACGGGTTTCCAGTGCTTGACGTCGAGAAACGATCCCCAGGACTCGGTGTGGCCTGTGAAGCGCTTCATGAACGAGGCGTAGCAATACTTGCAGGCATGGGGGCACCCCACATAGGGGTTGGCCGAATAGCCGCCCACGGGCAGCGACGAACGGGTCATGACGTTCTGCACGTCGATGTCGCGAATCAGTTCCTGTTCCATACTCTTTGTTTGAATGCTTCGGGTAACTCTTGTATCATGCCGCTCTCACCCATGATCGGCAACAGATCCTCCTTCATGAAGACCGCCACGCCCTGCACCCGGGCCTGGGCGACAATGCCCCTCACCCATTCGGGCCGGGCATCGACCTTGCCGCGGCGGCGTCCGGTCTCGGTGCCGACGACGATCCACTCCACGCCCGTCAGGTCGAGCCCTTCGATCGGTCCGAACAGCGGTTCGAAGGTCACGTGGTAGTGACGGGCCCTAGCGTGTTGGCGCAGTGTGGCGATACGTCCCTTCTCCGCCTCGCACGTCACGGTGACACCCATCCAGACGTTGTTGTCGTCGGTCTGTAGGTCGAGCCGTTCGGGTCGTTTGGTCAGAAAGAGGTAGGCGTGCTGCGGATTACGGGTCATGCGATCGAAAACTTCCGTCGTCCACTCGGGCCGCCAGTCCGAGAAGTCGCTCATGCCGGTCATTAGAAAGACCCGCGGGTCGCGGCTTTCGAGAATGCGGAGCTTGCGGGGCATGTACTCCGGGACGGAAAAATCGTCGGTCATGTGGAAGCGTCGGCAGTTGTTGCGGGCATAGCAGTAAGTGCAGCCAACGGTGCAGCCGACTACCAGATTCAGATTGCGGATCAACGATTTGATGCAGACACTCATGGACGGATGTTTTTTCACAGACGAATCCGTATCGGATCCTCCGTCGGCAAAGGTCCGAAGATTTTTTGTGCGAAACCATGCCCGAAAGGGGGTAATGTATGCCATTTTGATAAATGAATGTCGTATCTTTGTCTTTGGACAAACCGGATGCGAGCGATGAAGACAACGACAAATCCCCGACGGCTGGTCACCGTGCCGTTCAGCAAGACGCAGTGCGGCGTCGACTTCTACATCAATACGGGCCGCAGCGAAGAGATCCGCGGCGTACTGACCGAGAATCCGCTCTTCCGGACCGACTTCTTCGAGTTCTTCTTCCTGCACAGGGCCCGAGGCGTGCTGTTGCTCGGCGGACGCCGCATCGAGCTGCACGACGGCATGGTGCTGCTCCTCTCGCCCCACCAGCAACAGCGCTGGCTCGTAGACGAGGCGGAGCTCGACTACACGTTCCTGATCTTCCGCGAGGATTTCATGCTCACGTTCCTCGCTGACAAGTTCTTCGTCTACCGCCTGCTCTACTGCTACCAGACCGACACGCCGCCGTGGTTCGATGCCGCAGCGGAACAGCTGGCGGAATACGACCGGCTGCTCGAAAAGATCAAGGCGGAGCTGCGCGCCCCGACGGCGGACAGCTACAATCTGATCGTCGCGGTGCTTTATTATCTGCTGGTGACGCTCAACCGCGACTATGCCGCCGCCTACGGACTGCCCGTGACGTTGCCGCGCAATAACTGTGCATTCCGCTTCAAGGCGCTGCTCGAGGAGCATATCCGTGAGGTGCAACGCGTCGAGGAGTATGCTTCGATGCTGCGCGTGAGCCGCGTGACCTTGAACCGGGCTGTCATGGATCAGTTCGGCGTCACGGCCGTACACCTGCTGAAACAGCGGCTGCTGGAGGCTGTGAAGAACGACCTACTCTTCGAGAGGCGCAGCGTCAGCCAGCTGGCCGATGCGTACGGCTTCTCGGATCCGAGCCACCTGATGCGCTTCTTCAAGCAGCAGACCGGACGGACCTGCTCGGCCTACCTCGAAGATTATCGGCGCGGCGCGGGCGAATAAGGCCTGTCGGAATCCGCAACCGGTCTGCGACTCCAGTCCCTCCCGGTGATTCGGAGATGCGGTTTGCATGACTTTCGTCCCAAACTACCCTTTTGAGCTTCCGGCTCGACAGCCCGTATCCCGTCTCTGTCCGTGTATTATCATAGGCACGTTTGCCATATGCGCAAATCAGAATGGCTATAAACCGGCGTTTTCATTGCAGTTTGTCCACCCTTGCGACGCCAACCGACGCCAACCACTGCCACATCGCTTTGCGGGCGAAACTTTTGAGGGGCTGCACGCGTTATCCGAGTGCAAGCTTGCAGGAACAAAGATTCATAAACCGGGAAAAAGATGAAACGCCGTGCCTTTCGGATCCGGGACCGCTGAATGTTCGGCGGCTCCATCCACACAAAGTGCAACCCACACAGAGGCGGGTTGCTGCATAGTCAAACCAAACAGAAAGAAAACCATGGAAAAGATCGTATGTATCGGAGAGCGGAGTTGGCAGCGGCTCCTCGAACGGGTGGAACACCTCTCCGCCCTTGCCCAACGCCTGGAACGCCGTTTGACGCCACCGCAGGACGACGGGTGATTGGACAGCGAAGAGGTCTGCCGGGCACTGAACATCACCAAACGCACGCTGCAAAGCTACCGGGACCGGGGAGCGATTCCCTGTTCGCGGCTGGGCGGTAAATTCTACTACCGACGCCGGGACCTTGTCGTATGGCTCTCCCGCAAAACCATTCAAACGCGATAGCCATGCCGCTGGATTATCTCAACGAAGCGAGCGACGAGGTACAACGCTTGTTCGCACGGCTGGACAGCGTGGAACTCACGCTGCGGAAGGCCTCCGAGGAGCGCCGTCCGATGATCGGTGAGGAGCGTTACCTAACCGGCGAGGAGGTCTGCACACGCCTGCACCTTTCACCGCGCACCCTGCAGACGCTGCGGGACCGGCGACAGATTCCCTTCACGCTACTTGGCAACCGCTTGCTGCTCTATCCCGAATCGGGGATCCGGGCGGTCTTTGACCGCAACCTTCGGCCGGCTGCCGAGTAACAGACTACACGAGCTCTCGAATCAGATGATTCGAGGGCTTTTTTCGTGCATATCCCTGCTGCCAGTCCGCCTGCGCAACTACCAGCAAGAAAGCGCAATCGCGCCCCATAGTGAAACAAAGCGGCAGCGGGTGCCGTTATCCTCGAAACGACGCAAAAACCACCTACCATGACAACGCTATTCATCCCTTCCTCGGCTCCCCAATGAAGAGCTGATCACCTTCCATCGATTGCCCGCCGTCCCCGGTTGGACGACAGCATGCCCCGATCCGTTCGGGTCCAAAGCTGCACGCTCCCCATTCTTGCCGCGACATGAACCTCCTGCCGTTTGCTGGTACGGGAGCGCCTCTGCGCTGACGACTTTGCGACCCCGGGATTCCGCCCCGTTCGACTTCAGACGTCGAACGTGCTGCCGACTCCCGGGTCCGAAAACAGAAAGGAGCGAGGTTGTGTTCTCGTGGCACAAAAACCCCGCATCGGGTTTTTGGCTGCCACTTCGAACCACCTCGCCCTGCGGGGCTGCCCCGCCCGGTCTGCTCCCAAGGGTCGTATACCGAACCATCCGTCGCTCGCCGGGCTCGCCGCGGATTCGGGGCACAGGACGTCGCTCCAGTCCGACGAAACACGCTGCGCGGAACCGCTCCCGATTGTTTGTTTCACCGCCAACGTCTCCGAGCCATGGAGGTAGCGAAACCCAAGGGTGGTCGCCCGCGGAAGAGTGCGGCAACCTTGCGTTCCCGCACGGTACGTTTCCGCGTGAGCGAGGCGGAATACCTCCGGGTGCAACGCAAGGCAGCGGCCTGCAATCTGACCCTCTCGGAGTACGCCCGCCAGGCGGTCACCTCGGGACGGATCCTGCGGCGGATCGGTCCCGAGGAGTTGCGCCTGGTCTCCGAATTGACGCGCGAACGGAATAACCTGAACCAACTGGCCTTCCTCCAGCACGCCTTCGGGGTTGCCTCCCACGAGGAGGAGCTGCGGCGGATCCTCCGCTTCTACGACGAGGTGATCGGACGGCTGAAACAAAAACTCTAAGACGATGATCGGCAAAATCGTAACCGGCAAATCCTTTGGCGGCGCGGTGCGCTACCTGCTCGGCAAGGAGCCGGGAAAGGCTTATATCCTGACAAGTGACGGCGTGGAGCTCACCTCCCGGCAGGCGCTGATCGGCAGCTTCGAGTTCCAGCGCCGGGCCCGCCCCGATGTCGAACGGGTTGTCGGTCATATCTCCCTATCGTTCCACCCCGACGATGACCCGCGGATGTCGAACCAATTGATGCTCGACCTGGCGCGGGAGTATATGCAGCGCATGGAGATTACCGGCACGCAGTACCTCGTCGTGCGCCACACCGATACGAAGCATCCCCACGTGCATATCCTCTACAACCGGGTTCGCTACGACGCGACGCTGGTCCCGGACCGCAACGAACGCCTGCGCAACATGCGCATTTGTAAGGAGCTCAAACAGGAGTACGGGCTGACCTTCTCGCGCGGCAAGGAGCAGGTCTCCACGGAACGGCTGCACGGCCCGGAGCAACTGCGCCACCGCATTTACGACCACCTGCGGGAGCTGCTGCCCGACTGTACCTCCTGGACAGCACTCGCCGGAGAACTGGCCAAACGACAGGTCGCCACGACCTTTGTCCATCGGGGCGGTGATCCGACGAAGGAGATCCAGGGCGTGACCTTCACCCTGGAGGGGCATACGTTCAAGGCCTCGCAGGTGGACCGTAAGTTCAGCTACGGCCGCCTGACGCAACGGATCGAGCAGAACCGCTTCCAGCAGGCGATGATCGAGCGGGTCCGCAACTACACGGATGAACAACGCTCGCAGGTCGCAGCTATCTTGCAAACGCTGGAAGCGGAGAAGCAACAGCAGCCAGAACCGCCGTGTTCTAACCTGTCGATTGCAGGCAGGCCCTTAACCAAGGAGCAGATCGAGATGCTCCGCGAGGGAGAACCGATCTTTGTGCGGGGAACGCAATCGGAGGGTTATGTGGTGATGGACGACCGGCTGCAGATGGCGTGGGTCTATCGGGACGATCCGCGGGACTGGGTGGAGTACGGGAAATACACGATGCGGCGCATGGACCGGGACCGGATCGAAGCAGGTTACGTGGTGCGGGCGCTGGTGAAATGGTGGGGAGACACGACGGCACGTCCCTACCTGTGGAAGGAGAATGCATCGGATACGACCTACCGGGAGAGTTGGGACGATCCCCGCGAACCACGCTCTGCCCAAACTCAAAAGCAGCAGGACCGGCCACGACGCTTTATCACCCCGAAGAAGAAGTCGCGCGGCCCGAGCCGGTAATGAAATTTTGTCGGATGACTGTGTGCGCCAACTGAAATTAAAAGCCTATCTTTATAGGGCAATAACCCGAGCGTATGAAAGAGAAATCCGAAAATTGCTGCCACTTTTCTGCTACCAAGAATGCTTGCCGGAAGATTGGACCGCCAAGCCCTCCTTATAAATTGCGAAAACTCTCGGAGGAGGATATTCCTGTTCTGCAAGTCCTGTTTCGAGAGACGGTTCTACATGTAAATGCGCGGGACTATACCCGCGAAGAGGTGGAAGACTGGGCTTCGTGCGGGGAGAGTGCGGAGCACATGAAAGACTTATTGGCCCGCAATGACTATGTCGCGGCGCTGAACGAACGGGATGAGATCAGCGGCTTCTCGTCGATGAATGCCGAAGGCTACCTGCATTCGCTCTTCGTGCACAAGGATTATCAGCGGGTCGGCGTCGGAAGTCTGCTGCTGTCGGCCGTGGAACAGAGGGCTCGTGAATACGGAGTCTCGGAAATTACCGCCGAGGTGAACCTGACGGCCCGTCCGTTCTTCGAGAAGAGAGGGTACGAGGTGTTAAAGGTCCAGAAATGCCGGGCGAATCGGTTGGAATTGACCAATTTTGTGATGTGCAAGCGTCTCAAAGACTAAAACGACCACCCCTTTCCACCCGTCCGCAAAGATCCGACTTGCCGGCATCGGCTGCAAGGCTGTACGGAGCGTCCCACAGGGACGGCCTTGCATCCGACTCCGCCAAGTCCGGGGCTGGTCGCTATCGGGTGGAAAGGCAGGAGGCTGGTGCATGATGTAAACGGTTATTCGGCTTGAATGGTTATCGTAAACCAGGTACTCCGCCAAACCCGAGATCCCAGTGATTCGAGCAGGAATTTCGGCAGAAAACGGTTCATGGCAGGGTCAGCACTTGTGGGTCATGATGTGGAGCACGAGGCTGTCGGTTTCGTTCATTCCGTCGCGTCCGATGGCCGTGAGGTTGTGGATGCAGCGGTCGACATCCTCCTCGATGATGCCCTCCACGGGCGAGACGCAGCGCCCGTCCATGGCCATCATCGCCGAGAGCACGGCCGTCGAGACGCCGCTCGTGAGCTTCATCGCGCAGCTCGGCTTCGCTCCGTCGCAGATCATGCCCGTGAGGTTGGCGATCATGTTCTTCACCGCCGCCGCGGCCTGTTCGTATGCGCCGCCCATCAGGTAGACGATGCCGCAGCTCGAACCTGTGGCCGCCACCACGCAGCCGCACAGCGCCGAGAGGCGTCCGAGGCTCTGCTTGATGTAGACCACCGTCAGGTGGCTCAGCGTCAGGGCGCGGATCATCTGCGCCTCCGAAGCAGCGGTCTCCTCGGCATAGACCACCACGGGAAGTGTCGCGGCGATACCTTGGTTGCCGCTTCCGGAGTTGCTCATCACGGAGATCATCGCTCCGGCCATGCGGGCGTCGCACGCCGCCGAGGTGTAGGAGAGGATGCGCGTGAAGATGCTGTCGCCCATCACCCGCCGTTCGCGGTCGCAGCGCAGCGTACGCCCCACGCAGTGGCCGTACTCGCCGGCAAAGGAGGTCTCGGCGGCGGCCTTGTTCAGCCGTTTGGTCTCGAGGATGAAACGGATCTCGTCGAGCGGCGTGGTCATGGCGAACTCCCACACGCGGCGCAGCGTCAGCGGCACCTCGCCCTCCTCCTCGTCCGAGGAGGCGGCGCCCCGCTGGTCGAGCAGCGCCTCGCCGTCGCGCTCCACATAGACGAACGACGTATGTCCTCCGGCGATGACCGCCATGGCACGGTGTCCGGCGGCCTCGACCTCCGCCTCGATATAGAGTTTCTCCTCGATGCCCTCCTTCAGCGCAATGGAGATGCGTTTTTGGTCGATCATCCGCCGACCGTGCTCCACGGCCTCGGGCGTGACGTCGCGCAGCACCTCCAGCTGGTACTCCGAACGGCCGATCGTGGCACCCAGCGCCACGGCGATCGGAAGTCCGATCATTCCCGTGCCGGGGATCCCGACGCCCATGGCGTTCTTGAGGATGTTGGCGCTCAGGCGCACGGAGATCCGTTCGGGCTCCGTGCCCAGCGTCTCGGCGGCACGCGCCGTGCAGAGCGCCACGGCAATTGGTTCGGTGCACCCGATCGCGGGAATGACCTCCCGGTGGATCAAATCGATGATGTGTTCTCGTTCGGTTTTGGGTAGCATGGTACAGGATTTAAGTTATCGACTATTATAGGCTTCAACGCCTTTTTGGAGGAATTCGACGAAAGCCTGGACGTCGAGGTCATAACCGCGGGGTTCGGTGAGGATCTTCCCCTGGTTGTCCTGCAGGACGTAGTAGGGCTGGGCATTGACGCCATAGGTCTTCAGGGCGTAGTAGGAGTTGATCTTCCCGAGGCTCTTGAGGACCTTCCCGGTATCGGTTGTCACCCATTCGTTCTCGGGCAGTACCTTCTTGTCATCCGAATAGAGGGCGCAGATCACGTAGTCGTTGCGCAGGATCTCCAGCACCTCGGGGTCGGACCATACGCGGGCCTCCATTTCGCGGCAGTTGACGCATCCGTGGCCCGTAAAGTCGATGAAGATGGGCTTTTGGACCTTGGCGGCATAGGCTTCGGCCTCCTTGAGGTCGAAGAATCCTTCGAGCCCGTGCGGGAGGTGGAGGAAATCGCTGTATTTGGGCTTCCCGACGGTGGCGTCCGACGGTGCGGCCGGCGCGGCTGCGGCGGTGTTGGCTCCGAGGACGAAATCCTGGGTCGTGAGCGGCGGGAGGTATCCCGAAAGCCCCTTCAACGGCGCGCCCCACATGCCGGGAATCAGATAGACGACGAACGACAGCACGATGATGGCCAGGGCAAGGCGTCCGACGCCGAGATGTTTCACTTCGTCATCGTGCGCAAAGCGGATCTTCCCGAGGAGGTAGAGCCCGAGCAGCGAGAAGACGACGATCCAGACGGCGAGGTAGATTTCACGGTCAAGGATTCCCCAGTGGTAGGTCTGGTCGGCGACCGAAAGGAACTTCATGCCGAGTGCGACCTCGATGAATCCGAGGACGACCTTCACGGAGTTCAACCACCCGCCGCTCTTGGGCATCTTCTTCAGTACCGAGGGGAAGAGGGCGAAGAGGGTGAAGGGCAGGGCGAAAGCCACCGAAAAGGCCAGCATGGTGAGGATCGGCGTCCAGAACTCCCCGGAGGTGGACTTGATGAGCACCGACCCCACGATGGGTCCGGTGCAGGAGAACGAGACGAGCACGAGCGTCAGGGCGAGGAAGAAGATGCCTCCGATGCCCTTGGTGTCGGCTTTCGAGTCTGTTTTGTTGACCATCCACGAGGGCATGGTGATTTCGAAGGCCCCGAAGAACGAGGCTGCGAAGACCATGAAGACGAGGAAGAAGAGGATGTTCGGGAGCCAGTGCGTGGCGAGCCAGTTGAAGATGTCGGCCGTCACGGCGTCGCCTCCGACGATGCGCGTGATGAGGATGATGGCGGCGATGGGCACTGTGTAGAGCAGGACAATGAACAGACCGTACAACGAGGCGCGGAGGCGCCCCATGGCTGCGCCGCCCTCACCCTTGAGGAAGTACGAGACGGTCATCGGGACCATCGGGAAGACGCACGGCGTCAGCAGCGCGGCGAATCCCCAGAGGATCGCCTCGATGATCAGCGACCAGAGCGATCCGCTGCCGGCGGCGTCCTTCGCGGCGGCAGGTGCGGCGGTGTCGGGCGCCGGGGCGATCTCGGCCGCGGGGGTTGATTCGGCCGCGGAGGCTGCGGTGCCTTCGGGAACGGTGATGGTCAGCTCGATGTCATCGGGCGGCATGCAGTTCGTGTCGTCACAGATCATCCATTCGAGTCGGGCCGTGATGCTGGCCTGCGGTGCCGAGAGTTTCACGCGCTGTGCGAACTGTGCCTTGCCTTCGAAGGTGCCGATCTCCATGCCGAACACATCGTCGAAGTAGCGGTGGGGTGTGGAGAGCTGTTCGACGCCGCCCTCCAGCTGAATGCCTTCCGACGGGGTGAAGGTGATGACGGTGGCATTGGGCCCCCCTTCGTACGGTCCCATGTCGTACATGTGGTACGAGGCCGGGATGGAGGCTTCGAGCACGATGCGGTACGAGTCGCCTTCGAGCGCCTCCACAGAGCTTTCCCATGTGACGCTTGCAGATTGGGCTTGTACGGAGAGCGCAAAGACCGCAAATGTCAGGGATGCAACGCTGCGGAATATTTTTTGGAATTGCATGGTTCAGGAAGATGGATTGAATGGTTGCTTCTTGCAAGTCCGTGTCGGAAGACACCCCGATCCGTTTCAGAAGGAAAGAATCGGGGTGTCAACGGACAAACGGTAAATCAACGTGCGAGTGTTTGATCGATAAAGGTCCGAATTTCCGGGTCGGAGGGCCTGGGCGCATGGACCGTAATGATCGTCCCGTCGGGCGAGATCATCAGGAAACAGGGAATCCCCGAGATGCCGTAGAGCGAGGTGAATTCCGGATTGCGGAGTTGCCGCCATTGGGGGTTGTCGGCGGCAAGTTTCTGCAACCAGTCCTCACGGTCCTTGTCGACGGAGATGCTCACGAACGCGATGCGGGAATCGTTCCGGTAGCTTTCGACCAGTTTCTCCAGATGGGGAATCTCTTCGCAGCAGGGCCCGCACCACGTGGCCCAGACATCAATATAGAGGGTCTTGCCGTAGAGATCCGCGAAGTGGAGTTTTGTTCCTTGGGGATCTTCCAGTTCGCAGTCGAGGGCCGGGGCTCCGGGGATGAGACGCTTGTTGGCCTCGTAGGTCTCGGTCAGCCATTGGGCCTGCTCCTTGTCGGTGATAAGCGGCAGGGCGGCCTCGCAGGCGGCTCCCATGTCGGCACTTCCGGCAGAGAAGCAGTTGGCCATCAGTGAAATGACAGTCCGCTCCTTGAGTTTCGGGTCGGCAATCTTCCGGTCTGCCGTCTGTATCATGGTCTGGAACGACGGTGAGGCTTCGCGCCCGGCACAGATCTCCTTCCAGTAGAGATAGGTGACGGCATTTTCCTCCGTGAGCTCCATCTCCTCCATGTAACGGTTGTAGTCCGGGTCGCTGTCGAGTGCCGCACCGCGGCTGCGGAGTGTCTGGTAATACTCGGTCAGGTTGCTGCGCAGGGTCTCCTCGATGCCTGCAAGTTCCAGCGCATGAAACTCTCTCGGGGAGATTTTATCCAAAGTCTGCTCCAGCGAGTCGCGGACGGCCGCATAGGTGCTCTGCATCCCGGCAAAGGTTTCGAACTCCTGCTCTCCGAGTTCTCCGAGTTGCCGGGTTGCGGCCTGCTGGAATTCGTGGGCCGCTTCGAGATCGCCCGAGATGCGGTATTCGACGGGATTGGCAATGTTGGCCTCCAGATGTGAAGAGGTGCCGTTGATGAAGATCAGCGAATAGAACGCCTTGTCGGCCACGTAGGCAAATCCGAAGGCCGGTTCATCGAACGTGTGTGAATAGGTGAAGCTGCCGTCTTCGGCCAGGCGGACCGTATCCATTTGGTTGACGTGCTCGCCGATCAGCAGCAGGTCGTCAACTCCGGCGTGGGCAATCCTGCCGGTCAATACGTAAGGTTTCGGGGCCTCGGAGCAGGCCGTGAGGGCCGCTCCGAGGAGAAGGATCGAGAGTCGTTTCATGGGTCGGTCAATAATTCTGGGTCAGGGACGAGTTGTGTTGTACGGCGTCGCCGGGGAAGGGGAAGACCCACAGAGGCGAATCGGGCGCGAGCGTGAAGACCGAGGTCTCCCCGTCGGGCACTCCGTCGAAGTCGGCGTCCGCGGCGGGAATCGTCCGGGTGATCGTTTGGCGGTAGGCCTCCTCGGAGTTCCAGCGCTTGCAGTCGAAAAAATTCTCGAACGAGCCGATGCACTCGACCCACTTGGCATCCTGCAACAGCGCCATGGCTTCGGCTTCGTCGGTGATGCCGCGCTCGGCAAAGGGCGTGTAGGAGTCCGGATGGATGCGGTTCACGCGCACTTTGTCCACCTCGGCCAACCCCTCCTTGATCTGCCCGGTGCGGATCAGACACTCTGCCTTGGTGTAGATGACGCGCTCGGTCGTCAACCCCCAGGGGTTGACTTCGGCGAGAAATCCAAAGAACATTTTCGCCCCGGCGGGTGCGCCGCACATCATCGAGGCATACAGTTCGCTCCAGTCCGTCGTGTAGTCCATGACGTAGTCGCCCGCTTCGAAGCGTGCGGCGGTCTCCGGGGAGATGACCAGCATGAACGGCGACGCGATGCCTGCGCCGATGAAGAGCAGGTTGTTCGGGGCCGTGTCGAGCAGGTTCCAGGTTCCGGAATCGGCGGTCGACGAGCGGTCCTCGATGGTCGAATTGTATTCGAGCGCCTTGGCCGCAAGCGGCAACGCCTCGTCATAACGCTTCATCTGCAGCAGCACCCGAGCCCGGACTCCGTAGCCCCATGCCTTGTTGCCGCGCAGCACGTTGGCCGACTGGTCGGGAAGCGCTTCGATGTATTTCTCGTCGCAGTCGGCCAGAATCTTCTCGTAGACCGCGGCGAGAGACTGTTTGGTTCGCGGTTCGAAGATATCGATCGTCTCGCAGTAGGGAATGCCACCCAGCTCCTCTGCCGTCGCTTCGTCGTATTGGCGTGCATAGATGTTCACGGCCAGGAAATGGAGCCAGGCACGCATAATGTGGGCCTCGGCATCGAGAACCGGCCGGCGCGAGTCGTCGCCTTCGACGTCGTAGACCCGGTCGATGATCTGGTTCATGTAGCTGATGTAGCGATAGATGGCCGTGTAGCTGGCGTCGGTTGCCGTCAGCAGTGCCCGGTCGATCGATTCGTCGTAGGTCAGCATCGCCGCGTCTATGGTGTTGCGCGAGGTCATGATGGTGGAGATCGGTTGTCCGGTTGCCCCCGTCGCGATCAGTTCGTTGCAGAGAATTTCGAGGTTGTAGATCGTACTCAAGTCGTAATCCTGGTTGAGCAGGTATTCCAGATCGACGATATTCTCCAGGGTCGTCTGCCCCTTGGGGACGATGTCGAGTTGCTTCTCGCAGCCGGCCAGCGCCAGAAAGCCCAACAGAAAAAGATATGCTTTTTTCATAATCGTAGTCTTAAACGGTTCGTTTAGAAGGTGATCCCGACACTCATCGTATAGCTGCGCGGCGTGAGGTCGAGGGTCTCGCCGGTGAGCGGGCTGTTGGCCTCGGGGTCAATGCCCAGATCGTTGCGCACCCAGGTCGCAAGGTTGTTCATCTGCACGCGCAGACGCAGCCCCGCAATACCGATCTTGCGGCAGATGCGGCTCGGGAAGTCGTAGCCCAGGACGATGTTGCGCACCTTGAGGTAGTCGGCCGGAACGACATTGACATCCAGCCGCCAGTCGGAGGCGGCGTATGCCCCGGCCATGCCGTTGGGCACCAGCCCCGTTTTGTCTTCGGCACGCCAGTAGTCGAGGTAGCTCGACGGTACGGTCGAGTCGATCAGATGCGAATCGTAGCCCCCGACGCTGCCTGCCGTGGTCCAGTCCTCGGCGCGGACGCGCATGTGGTGGCCTCCGTAGAAGGAGAAGAGCGCCGAGAGGGTGAATCCCTTCCAGGTGAGCACGGGACTGAACGATCCGGTATATTTCGGATCGAGGCTGCCGCAGTAGACGATGTCCTCGGGGGTGAACGACGACGAGGTCACGGGATCGGTCTGTACGGTTCCTTCGGCATCCTTCCAGGAGAAGGTCGGCGTGCCGTCGACATCCTGCACGCCGGCAAAGCGGTAGGCCCAGATCGAGTTGATCGGATAGCCGACATGCATCGTTCCCAGCGCTTCATCACCGCTGGCGGGAAGGTGGCTGATGCTCTTCACTTCGTTGTGGTTGTAGGCAAACGAGAGGCTGGCGTCGAGTCCGAAACCGCCGCGGCGGGCGGGCCGGATGATCCGGGCGTCGAGCTGGATCTCAACACCGGTATTCAGCGCCTCGCCGTTGTTGATCGTCAGCTGCGAGAATCCCGTCGTGGGGTCGATATCGGTTTCGGTGAGCAGGTCCGACCCCCACTTGCGGTACCAGTCCACCGATCCGCTCAGGCGGTTGTTCAGCAGCGAGAAGTCGATGCCCACGTTCCAGGTCGTCGTCTTCTCCCAGCGCAGCTGTTCGTTGGGCGGGGTGTTGAGCGTCGCCTGCTTGACGCCGAAATCGTTGGTGGCAATGGCTGCCGTCAGGTAGGAGGAGACCGACTGGTCGATGTTGCCCGTCAGACCGTAGCTGGCCCGCAGTTTCAGGGCGTCGAGCCACCCGGCGCTCCCTTCCATGAATTTTTCGTTGTGGATGTTCCAACTCAGACCTGCCGACCAGAGCGGGCGTCCGCGGAACTTGGGATCGGCGCCGAACAGGTCGGTCTTGTCGAGACGCACCGACACTTGGGCGCTGTAACGGCTGTCGTAGGTATATCCGCCGTTGAAGTAGAGCGAATAGTAACGGTGCAGTACTTCCGATGTGGAGAAGGGATAGTTGTACAGCAGCATGTCACCCGTACCCATTGGCGAGTAGTTGTCTCCCAGGTCCGATGCCGTGGCGTTGCGCAGTGCATAGAAGTCGATGTTAGAGTTCATGTTCGTTTGCGTGGCGTCGTCGTAGCCCAGCAGCAGCGAGGAGTTGGCTCGGGTCTTCGTCTCGCGGAACTCGAAGCCGCCCAGCAGGTCGAGGGCGTGCTTCCCGCCGAAGGTTTTGTTGTAGTTAGCCTGGGTGCGGAAGGTGTAATAGGCCCCCTCTTCGAGGTTCGTGCCGAGCATCCCACCCTCGGGGAAGAGCGAGTGGTCGCCCTCGTAGGTGAAGAGGTTGTAGAGGTGGCGCATGTCGTAGGAGTCGGACTCGAACATCGCTTCGCTCTTGTAGTAGATATCCTCGTACTGGAACTGCGCCGTGGCGTGCAGCTCCGGGAGAATCTGCACGTCGGCATGGGCGAACGAGCGGATGTTGGTGCGACGGCTGCGGTTGAAGTTGCGGTTCAGTTCGTCGAGCAGGTTGTAGCTTTCAGCCTTGAGATCGGGGTTCTTCAGCGTCTCCTCGCCCAGCCAGACGGCAGCTTCCATGTCGGCGCGCGATCCGTCGGCATTGTACATGCTCTCGTAGGGCTGGAAGGCGTTGATGTCCGAAAAACCCTCGATGTCGGCGTGTGTTTGGGCGCGTTCGTTGAGCACGTTGATGCCGAAGGCGAGGTTGAGCCAGCGCGTGGCCTTCAGATCACCGCGGTAGCTCAACATCAGATTGCGCTGGTGCTCGTATTTGACGCCGTTGTTGTCGCCCTTGTAGTTGAGCACGATGCTCGACGAAAGGTAGCGGCCCATCGTGCGGAACGAGAGGTTGTACTGCTGGAGGATCTGGGGGCGCAGCCGGGCTTTACGCCACTCCTCGCGGTAGTTGTTTTTGCGCCAGGAGTCGAGCGTGCGGCTCAGTTCCTCGTCGGAGAGCTGTCCCAGCCGGTTGGCGGTCAGCAGGCGGCTTACCTGGCTGAGCGAGTACCGGTCCGTATTGTAGGTGTCGACAAGTTCCTGCCACTGGCCGTTGGCGCAGAGGTAGTCGAAATTGTACTTCTCGAGTTCGATCATTTCTGCGGCTGTAGCCCAGCGGTAATTGTTGTAGCTCTGCCGCTCGCAGATCGTCAGGTCGGCACGGAAGTCGATGGCGAGTTGTTCGGACATGGCCCGTTTGGTCTTGATGACGATCACGCCGTTCGAGGCGCGGGCACCATAAATCGCGGCGGCCGAGGCATCCTTCAGGATGGTGATGTTCTCGATGTCATAGGGATTGACCGACTCGATCGAGCCTTCGATCGGCAGCCCGTCGACCACGACGAGCGGGTTGGTGCGGGCCTGGAACGAACCCACGCCGCGGATGGTGATGGCCTGCTCGCCGCTCTTGCCCGAACCGTTGTCATAGCTGACCAGGCCGGGGACCATCCCCTCCAGACGGCTCACCACGTCACCGGTATAGCGGCTGTCGAGCGCCGCCGAGGAGATCATCTGATAGGATCCGGTGGCGTTCTCGCGCTTGAGGTTCTGGTAGCCGGTTACCACCACCTCGTCCATGAGCGTCGTGCCCGTTTCGAGCGCGGCGATCACAAATCCTTCATGGTCCGGATTGAGCCGCAGGGTCTGCGTCTGCATGCCGACATAGGAGATAACCAGACGGGGGTCACGCCCTTCGACAAGCAGCGAAAACTGTCCGTCGATATCGGTAACCGTTCCGGTGGTCGTCCCCTCCTGGGCGACGGAGGCTCCTACGAGCGGGTTGCCGTCGCTGTCGGTCACGATTCCCGTAACGAGTTTCTTGAAGTAGCCGAGCTCTTCGTCGGGGCGGCTCAGGATGACGGTCTTCTCGACGATTTCGTATTTCAGCCCGGCGAGGTTCCAGACGATGCGGTCGAGAATCTGCCGGAGCGTCACGTTCCGATAGGAGCAGGTAACCGGAGCAATACCTTCAATGATCTGCTTCTGGTAGACAAACTCGTAGCCGGTCTTTTTCCGCAGATCGGAGAGAACCTGCTCGAAGCTGCGCTCCGCGAATGAAATGTTGTAGGTGGGTTCCTCCGGGGCGGCCGTCGCGAGAGTCGGAAGCGCGAACAGTGTACAGAGGAACAATATGGACAAAAGGATTTTTTGTTTCATGGGTTTGCGTTTTGTAGGGTATGGTTATCGGGCGCGTGCGATGACGACGTGCGTCCCCTCGACCTGAAACGTCAGACCGCCACTCTTCTCCAGAATGGCGAGCGCCGTGGCGAATTCGCTGTATCGGGGGATACTGCCCATGAAGACGATCTGACGCAGCGCGTCGTCTTCGAATGCGTAGTCGAAGTCGTACCAGCGGCTCAGGTCTCGCATGATCTGTTCGAGGTTCTGTTCCTCGAAGACGAATCGTCCGTGGCGCCAACTGGTAACGACCTGCGTATCGACCTCCTTGACCGAGGTGGCCTCGTCGTTCTTGTTGAAGAGGGCCTGGTGGCCCGGGGTAAGGAGCAATTCACCGCTTCGGGCGTCGCCGAGGCGGCTCAGGGCGATGCTGCCGCTGACGAGTGTGGTGTAGATGTCGCGGTCCTCGGCATAGGAACGTATGTTGAATTCCGTGCCGTAGACCTTGACGAGTTGGCCGTCGGTCTCGACGTAGAAGGGCCTTGCCTCGTCGCGGGCAACCTTGAAGTAGGCTTCGCCCGTGACGGCGACGCGGCGTTCCGAACCGGAGAAGCTCTCGGGATAGGTCAGGCGCGACTCCGCGTTGAGCCACACTTCGGTGCTGTCCTCCAGGACGATTCGGAACTCGCCGCCGCGCGGGACGTCCAGGCAGAGCTGGCGGGGCGTCTCATGCACGGGTGTTTTCAACGTGTAGGACGCGATGCGGGCTGAGTTGGAGGCCTCGTCGGCTCCGAGCGTGATTCGCTCGCCGGTTTCGGACGTAAGCGTGGCTTGTGTGACTCCGGGCCGGATTGCGGGGAGTTCGGCAACGACTGACTCCGTTTCGGTCGGAATCGGCCTTTGAAGTCCGATCCTCCCGCCGAAGATCACCAGCAAAATGACCGCTGCCGCGGCTGCCGTGGTGACGATCAGTCGGGGAATCCGCTGCCGACGCATCCGCTCGGCCCGAATGCGGCGCTGCATGTCGAGCCGCGGACGCTCGCAGTCGATGGTACGACGGCGCTTGTACTCGCGTTCGAGATACGCGGGATCAAGCATCCGTTCGTAGAGGGCCTCGTGGGCTTCGCTTTCTTGCCGCCAAGCATCCAGTTCAGCCTGCTCCCTGTCGGAGATGATCCCGGCAATGCGTTTGAAAAACAGTCGGCAGATCCGTTCGTCGTGTTCGTCAATCATGGCTAAGAGTGTGGTTTAGAGTTGGGCCTCGATCGTTTCGAGTATCCGTTCGTCCGAAGGGCGCAGGGCATCGGCCGAGAAGATCGTCCCGTCGGTATTCAGCATGATGAAGCGCGGAATGCCTCCGATGCCCCAGCCCGAAAGGAAGCGCTCGGCCTCCTCGCCGTTGAGGATGTACTGCGGCCACGCGGGCTTGTCCTGTTCGATTTTCCGGAGCCATTTGTCACGGTTTTCATCGGTCGATATGCTGATAATGAGTACCTTGTCGTTCCCCTTGAAGTGCTCGGCAACCTTTTCCAGATGGGGAATCTCCTTGCAACAGGGTCCGCACCAGGTAGCCCAGATGTCGATGTAGGTGAAGCGTCCGCGAAGGTCGGAAAGTCGGCACGTCCGGCCTTCGGGATCGGTCAGCACGGGATCGTAGGGGATCTCGCTGCCCCGGGCTGTGGCGGCTACGGACTTCATGGCGGGTTCGTACCGGGCGATGAGCTCCGGCCAGGGCTGTGCCAGGACACTGAATCGTTCCCAGATACGCTTCACGTCGCCGCTTCCGCCGCCTATTGTGAAAAAGCTGTAACCGATGTAGTTGGCCAGTGATCGGCGGACTGCCGGATCGGTAATTTCTCGCTCCACGATGTCGATGGATTCCAGCGTATAGTCGGTCGCATCCTCGCCGGGTTCAGCGACAGGTGTCTTTTGGCGGCATCCTATCCAACTGAATATCAATCCTGTACGAATGTTTAATGGGTCGTTCGGATCGACTTTTTCGAGAATCGTTGTGTATTCGGGGTATTCGTTGAACTTTTTTCCCTCGTCGAAGGCCTGGTCCATCAGAATCCGCAGGTGGCTCCATTCGTATTTGCCCCGCGAAAGGCGTTCGTAACAGGTGCGTTCAGCCCCTTCGTCGAGGGTGGCGATCTCCTGTTTCAGCCGGGCGTATTCGCTGTCGAGCAGCGCGCGGTATTCGTCGGGGCTCTTGGCTTCGGCCGGATCGGGCGAGAAATACTTCATAATGTCGAACGCCCGGGTACAGGCGTTGTAGACGCGACTCAAATCGGCATTGTCGCCGCTGAACGCAATCCCGACCACCCCGCTGTCATCCCGGGTGATCTCCACGACGGCGGTTTTACCCTGTTCGAGGTGGACGCCGAAGATGGCGTTGTCGACATAGATGTCGGCGTCGAGTGTCTTTTCCGGAAGTTCGATGTCGAACGAGAAACTCCCATCCTCCGCGGGCGTGATCTCCTCATAAGCCATTTCGAGGACATCCCCGCTGAGCGAGTAGGCGATCTGCAGGGATTCGAGACTGTCGACCGCGATCCGGCCCTGAAGTAACGGGCTGCCGGCCGAGTCGTTTCCGCAACGTATCAGGAACACGGAGCTTGCCAGCAGCGGCCAAAGGAACCATTTGCACTTTTTCATGGTTGCTGTTGTTTTAAGGGTTTTACACATTTCATAGACGCAAAGGGTTCCGTTTGGTATACGATTTTTGTAAAATTATCCAAAAAATCGTTTTTTTTCATACCTTTACCCGAGAAAAATGACCCGGTACGAATATATATTCTCGGAATTTCAGTCAGGAAACATCACGCCGTTCTACGAGCGTATGTATCCCGAATTGTTGTTGTATACGAGTCGTCTGCTGGGTGACGAATATGCCTTTCTGACAGAAGATTGCGTGCAGGATGCGATTTTCCAAGCCTATAAACGGCACGGGGAGTTTCGTTCGCCGCTGCAATGGAAGGTGTTCATCTACACCTGTATCCGGAACGGCGTATTCAGCCGTCTGCGCAAAAGCCGGGCGCAACGCAACTACCTTGCACGGATCGACGATCGGGACGAGGATCTTTCGGTAAGCATGATCGAGCAGGAGACTTTGAGTCTGCTCTATGAGGCGATCGAATCGCTTCCGGAGAAGTATCGGAAGATTTTCGACCTGAGTTTTGAACAGGGATTGCGCAATGCGGAGATTGCCAGGCAGTTGGAGATTGCAGAGATCACGGTCAAAAAGCGGAAGGCCCGTCTGATCGACCTGTTGAAGGAGCGGTTGAAGGGGAAACTGGACGATCGGTCGCTGGAGCTTCTGCTGCTGTTGCTGTTCATGCAGGGGTAGGATTGGAGAGGTTCCTGTTTGGGCGATGTGTTCAATTGTTGGGTCGTAGTCTGGTGAAAAAAATAAATTCGTATCTTTGTCGAAAGCATTGGGATGCAAACGAGTGCATGATGACCGCATCGCGGGAGTGACCTTTGAGAAAAATGCTTCACGTAATGCGCTGATTATGAACGAGGAATATGCTTGGGTCGGAAATCCGTTTTCCGCTCACGAGGTCCTTTTCGGAGGGCCTTTTTTGTTGGGTAAGATTGCGCAACATGAAACAATGATCCTGCATATCAGTGATATGCGGGATCGTTTCGTTTTTGTGCCGTAGCAAAAGACAGCAAGCAAAAGCACCTTCTCCGTGTGCCGAAGCGTTATTCCGCGGTGGAAGAATCCCGGTGCCGACGGTCGCAGGCGACATCCGCGTGCCGTGGCGCCCCGTGAAGCGGGGATGCGAACTTCAGCTGGCAGTTCCCGGGGAAACGACTGCCTGCGTGTCCGTACCCGGAAAGGCTCCCTGCCGATTACGAAGCCGGAAAACACTCGAATGTCTATTGAACGGAGCTTCCGGCTCTTCTGTTCCGCCGCTGAGCCGGATGCAATGACGGGGATGTCGCTGCAATACCGGCTGGTTATGATCGTTATGTGCGATCGGAAAACACCTATCGTTATATAGATTCGATCTGACACACAATAAGGGTCTTTCGATACGCCAAATCGTAACTTATTGATATTCAATGTGTAAATTTTTAGGGGGGGGGGGATTTTTCGGCCGAAAACCGCCGGATAATTTGGCTGTTCAGGTAAAAGTAATTACATTTGTGCACTAAGTGCAATGGTTTCTGATACAGAGGTCGTGCATTGAGTTGCGGTTCTGTCTTAGATTTAGGAATGGAATCGGCGAATTGATTCAATGATCGGACTGAGAATCAACATGGTATCCTTCGTGTGCTGCGTGACTGGAAGACTTGTTTCCGGACACGGGGGAATATAGGGAATGTCCGTACGTTAACATGACAACCGGCGCCGGATACATACATTGGTACGGGTTGAAAGTCTTTTTCAACAAAGTATTCGAAATAGAATCTTTGCTTTCTGCCGACGGGGTGGAGAGTTATATCCCTTGCGAAATGGTTACGGTGGAGGTTCGCGGCATCTGGAAACAGGTGCGGCGGACGGTCATTCCGTCGCTGATGTTCTTCCGCTCCACCGAGGAGTATGCCAAAGAGCTGCAAACGTCCCTCCGGGGCCGCGTGATGCTGTATACCTACGTGAACGAAAAGTGGAAGAAGGTTCCCTCCCTGATTTCGGAATACGAGATGGATATGTTCAGACTCGTCACCTCGTCGGGGGCTGCCGGGCTCGATTATTTCGGGGACGACAGCATCGTTTACGGCATCGGGGACCGCGTCCGCGTCACGGGCGGGGTTTTCAAAGGCGCCGAGGGCTACATCAAGCGGATCAAGGGAAAGCGGAGGCTGATCGTCTCCATCACGGGCATTTGCGCCGTGGCCACCTCGTTCATCCCGAACTGCTTTTTGCAGAAGATCTGAGAGGTCGTTCAAGACCGCAGTTCCGGGGTTCCCGGATCGGTTAATCACGTATTTACAACATGACGGACTGCCGCTTCTGAAAACGACGGCCGGGGTCGTTGCGGACCGGATGTGCGTTTTGGAACGGGATATGGATATGCTCCCTCGTGGGGGAGAGTGATGGACGGGGTTCATCGGGGTGCGGCCTCCTCCCGGTGACGCGTGACCTGAATGAAGAGGATTATCGAATGGTTTCTGGTAAAATTTCAATTTGCGAAGTATGACGCCTCAGTACTCTGTATTATTGTCTCTGATAATCTCGCTGTTGGTTGTCAGTTGGATTCATCTCCGGTTGGTTAAGATCGCCTTGTTGAAAAATCTGGTGGACAATCCGGATAGCCGCAAATTGCAGCGTCAGCCGGTTCCTGTTTTGGGCGGGATCGCCGTTTTCTTCGGCATCGTCATCGGATACGGGAGCGTTTGCGGGATGGTGAACTATGCCGGGATGCTGATCGTGATCATGGCCATGATGGTCATGCTCTATATCGGGACTATGGACGACATTCTGAGTCTTTCTCCGGCATTGCGGTTCGCTGTCGAATTCTTCGTCGCCCTGTTGTTGATCTTCAACGGGGGTTATCTTCTGGACGATTTCCACGGTTTGTGGGGCGTCGGGATGTTGCCCGATTGGATGGCCGTTCCTTTGACGGTCGTTGCCGTGGTCGGCATTATCAACGCCATCAACCTGATCGACGGCGTGAACGGCTTGTCATCGGGTTACTGCATCACGGCCTGTACGATGTTCGGAACGTTGTTCTACCTGTCGGGCGATATGAAAATGACGATTCTGGCCGCAGTTTCGGTCGGAGCTCTGATCCCGTTTTTCCTGCACAACGTTTTCGGCAAGACTTCGAAAATGTTCATCGGCGACGGCGGGACGTTGGTCATGGGAGTCGTCATAACGGTCTTCGTCATCGAGACGTTGCGCAGCGGTTCGTCGTGCGGGGCTTACGTGGAGCCTCGGGTCGGGTTGGTTCCCTTTTCGTTGGCCGTCCTGTGCATTCCGGTCTTCGATACGCTGCGGGTCATGTTCTCGCGTATTCTGCGCGGGGTGTCGCCGTTCCGGCCCGACAAGACCCACCTGCACCATATGTTTATCAATCTGGGGTGTTCGCATGCCGCCGTGACGCTGGCCATCGTCGCGTTGAACACGTCTGTCGTGTTGTGTTGGTGGGGGTTGACGAGATTGGGGGTTTCGATAGACGTGCAGCTTTATGCCGTTGTCGTCATGGGCTTTCTGGTCACGTTCGGGCTCTATCACTTCATGGAGTGGCATTTGCGCAGGAACACTTCTTTCCTGCGGGCGGTCCGCCGCCTCGGCTACCGGACCCATGTCAGCCGGCGGGGCGTTTTTCTGCGGATGCAGCACTTTCTCGACCGGCTTTAGAGATGCCGGGGTTTACGAACAATCATCATCAAAGAGAATAAATCGTTATGCACGGAATAGCTGAAAAAGTCCGTCTGTTTCTATTGGTTTTTTTGTTGGCCGCTCCTTTTGGGACCGCTTATTGTCAGATGAGCGACGAAGCGGTTGTCAAGTACGCTTTGGAGGGCCGGCAGTCCGGCAAGAGCGATCAGCAGATCGGCAAGGAGTTGTTGGCGCGCGGCGTCACGCCGGAGCAGGTTGAGCGCTTGAAGCAGAAATACGAGGATAGCCGGACATCCTCCGAGACTGTTGCTTCGGATCAGGTCATCTCGGGCCAGCGCCGGGAGCGGCCCCGTTCGTCGTCCGATACGCTTGCTGTCGAGATTCCTCCGGTTCCGGACCCGGCCGAAAGAGGTGCGGATTCCCGCGCTGTTTTCGGTCGCAACGTGTTCCGGAGCCGGGCTCTGACTTTCGAGCCGAACGAGAATCAGGCCACGCCGGAAAATTACAGGCTGGGCCCGGGCGACGAGGTCATTATCGACATCTGGGGCGAGAACGAGCGGAGCCTTCGGGAGGAGATCTCCCCGGAGGGAAATATCATGGTCGAGCAGGTGGGTCCGGTCTATCTGAACGGGCTTACGATCAAGGAGGCGAACGCGAAGTTGCGGGGCGTTTTCGGCCAGATCTACGCGGGAGTTTCGGGCGACAGCCCCGCTTCGGAGGTGCGCGTTACGCTGGGCCGCCTTCGCACGATCCAGGTGAACGTGATGGGCGAGGTCGAGATGCCGGGCACCTACCGGTTGTCGTCGTTCGCCACGGTGTTCCATGCCCTTTACCAGGCCGGGGGTGTCACGGACATCGGCACCCTGCGCAATATCCGGGTGCTTCGCAGCGGGCGTGAGGTCGCGTCCGTGGACATCTACAAATACCTTTTCCACGGGGATTCGAAAGACGACATCCGCTTGGAAGAGGGCGATATCGTGCTGGTCCCCTCGTACGATCTTCTGGTGGAGGTCACGGGGTGCGTCAAACGTCCGATGCGCTACGAGATGGAGGCCGGCGAGCCGTTGTCGCAGTTGTTGGCCTATGCCGGCGGGTTCACGGGCGACGCCTACGGGCGCGAGGTTCGCGTGGTGCGCACTATGGGGCGGGAGCACGAATTGTTCAACGTGGACAGCGTCGGTTATGGGACTTTCGCCCTGATGGACGGGGATTCCGTTGCCGTCGGGCGGGTGCTCGATCGTTATGCGAACCGGATCGAGGTTCAGGGTGCCGTCTATCGCCCCGGGATGTACGAACTGGGCGAGGGCACGCATACGGTCCGGGAGTTGATCGGACGTGCCGAAGGACTCCGGGAGGATGCTTTCCGGGGCCGGGCCTTGTTGTTCCGGGAGCGGGACGACCTTACTCCGGAGATCGTGGCCGTGGACCTGGAAGGGGTTCTTTCGGGGCGGTTGACGGATATTTCCCTGCGGTGCAACGACGTATTGGTCGTGTCGAGCGTCCATGATCTGGAGGACCGCGGGGGGTTCACGATCGGCGGCGAGGTTGCTCGTCCGGGAGTTTATCCCTATGCGGCGCATACGACGGTCGAGGATCTCATCGTGCAGGCCGGAGGACTTTTGGACGGCGCCTCTACGGTGAAGGTGGAGGTTTCCCGCCGGTTGAAGGACCCGAAGAGCACGACCCCCTCGAACGGAGTGGGCAAGGTCTATGCGTTTTCGTTGAAAGAGGGTCTGGTCGTGGACGGAGAGGCGGGTTTCGAACTGGCTCCGTTCGACGTGGTGGAGGTTCGGCGGAGCCCCGGCTACCAGCCCCAGCGGCAGGTCGTACTCGACGGGGAGGTCGTTTTTACGGGGAATTACACGCTGATCCGTAAGAACGAGCGTTTGTCGGACCTTGTCAAGCGCGCCGGCGGGATCACGGACGACGCCTATGTGCGCGGGGGCCGTCTGATCCGCCGCATGAACGAGGAGGAGCGTGCCGTACGGGATGCGGCGCTTCGCGCCGCACAGCAGAACCGCGGAGCCGATTCGGTTTCTTTGGAGAAACTGATGGCGGACGATTACTATGCGGTGGGCATCGAATTGGACAAGGCGCTGTCGAACCCCGGTTCGGACTACGATGTGGTGCTGCGCGAGGGGGACCGGCTGGTGGTTCCGGAGTATGTGAGCACGGTCAAGATCAACGGGGATGTCATGTACCCCAATACGACGGTCTATTTGAAGGACAAGCGGGTGAAATACTATATCGCTCAGGCAGGCGGCTACGGGGCGCGTGCCAAGCGGAACAAAGCCTATATCGTTTATATGAACGGCCGCGTCGCGCGCGTGAAGGGCCGTGCGAAGGTGGAGCCGGGCTGCGAGATCATCGTTCCGTCCAAGCGCGATCGCAAGCGGATGGGCATTGCGGAGATTCTGGGTCTGACGACCTCTGCGGCGTCGATCGGCACGATGGCGGCGTCGATTGCGAACATGACGAAATAACGGAACGGACGATGGAATCGAACAACATGCAGCAGCAGCCGGAGACTGCGGATCAGGAGATCGACCTGATCGAATTGGCGCAAAAGCTCTGGCAGGGTCGCCGGATGATCGTCCGGTGGTGTATTGCGGGGGCTTTGGCGGGACTCGTCATCGGGTTCAGCATCCCGAAGGAGTACACGGTGACGGTGAAGCTGGCCCCGGAGATCCAGGGCGGGAAGACCTCGCTGGGGGGCCTGGGTTCGCTGGCCTCGATAGCCGGCATCAACATGGGGAACATGAACTCTGCGGATGCGGTGTCTCCGGATCTGTATCCGGACATCGTGCAGTCGGTGCCGTTCATGACCGAGTTGTTCGGCGTGGAGGTCGCCGACGCGAAGGACCGGAAGACCATGCCCCTTTATGACTATGTTTCCGAGGAGTTGCGGGGCCCGTGGTGGGGCGCGGTGCTCGCGGCGCCTTTCAAGGCGTTGGGGTGGTTCGCGGGGTTGTTCCGTGCGGAGGAGCCGGAGGATGAAGGTCCCACAGACCCGTTCCGGCTGACCAAAGAAGAGAACGAGGTGGTCAGATCGCTCCAGGAGCGTATTTCGACGAGCGTGGACAAAAAGACGCAGGTGGTGTCGTTGTCGGTGACGATGCAGGACCCGTTGATCGCGGCGACGCTGACCGATACGGTGATGCTGAATTTGCAGAACCACATCACGCAGTACCGTACGGACAAGGCGCGGCACGATCTGGAGTTCACACAGCGGCTGTTCGACGAGGCGCAGGGGAAGTATTACGAAGCGCAGCAGCGTTACGCGCAGTATGTGGACCAGAATCAGGCCCTCTCGCGCCGGAGCTTCCGCACGGAGGAGGAGCGTTTGCAGAACGAGATGTCGTTGGCTTACAGCCTCTACAACCAGACGGCGCAGCAGTTGCAGTTGGCCCGGGCGAAGGTCCAGGAATCGACTCCGGTCTACGCCGTGGTGCAGCCCGCGACGGTGCCTTTGAAACCTTCGAAGCCTTCGAAGATGATGATTCTCGTGGGGTGCGTATTCCTGGCCGGGGCCGCCGCCGCTGTGTGGCTGCTTTTCGGAAAGGAGTTCGTCGGGGCGTTCGGGAAACAGGAAAAAACCGACGATTCGATATAGTGCGGCGATGAAAGGCATCGTTTTGGCAGGCGGTTCGGGTACGCGCCTGTACCCGATCACCAAGGGGGTGAGCAAACAATTGCTTCCGGTCTACGACAAGCCGATGGTCTATTATCCGCTGTCGGTTCTGATGTTGGCGGGCATCCGGGATATTCTTCTGATCTCGACGCCGCAGGACCTTCCGGGCTTCCGGCGCCTGCTGGGCGACGGCTCGGATTATGGAATCCGTTTGGAGTATGCCGAACAGCCCTCCCCGGACGGTCTGGCTCAGGCATTCCTGATCGGAGAGGAGTTCATCGGCGACGATTCGGTATGTCTGGTGCTGGGCGACAATATCTTCCACGGAGCGGGCTTCTCGGGCATGCTCCGGGAGGCGGTCCGCACGGTCGAAGAGGATGGCAACGCTACGGTGTTCGGTTACTGGGTGGACGATCCGGAGCGTTATGGAGTGGCAGAATTCGACAAATCGGGAAACTGCCTTTCCATCGAGGAGAAGCCGCAGCATCCGAAATCGAACTACGCGGTCGTGGGCCTCTATTTCTATCCGAACAAGGTCGTGGAAGTGGCCAAAAGCATCGAGCCTTCCTCTCGCGGGGAACTGGAGATCACGGCGGTTAACCAGCGTTTCCTTTCGGACGGAGAGTTGAAGGTTCGGACCTTGGGCCGGGGTTTCGCGTGGCTGGATACGGGGACGCACGACTCGCTGAGCGAGGCTTCGACGTTCATCGAGGTTATCGAAAAACGTCAGGGACTGAAGATCGCCTGTCTGGAGGGCATTGCCTACCGGCAGGGATGGATCACGGCAGAGAAGCTGCGCGAGGTGGCGGCCCCGATGCGGAAGAACCAGTACGGGCAGTACTTGCTGAAAGTTATCGGGGAGCCGGAACGTACGGGCGAAGCGAACCTTTAATTCGCAGAATACGCTATGAATATCATACAGACATCTATCGAAGGAGTGGTTATCGTCGAGCCGCGCCTTTTCCGGGACGCGCGGGGATACTTTTTCGAGAGCTTCTCGCAACGGGATTTCAGCGCAAAGGTCCGTGCGGCGGATTTCGTTCAGGACAACGAGTCGCGCTCGACCTATGGGGTGTTGCGGGGACTTCATTTCCAGCGGCCTCCTCATGCACAGTCGAAGTTGGTGCGGTGCGTGTGCGGGGCGGTTCTGGACGTTGCGGTGGACATCCGCCGCGGGAGTCCCACTTACGGACAGCATGTCGCCGTCGAGCTTACGGAGGAGAATCACCTTCAGCTGTTCATTCCGCGGGGCTTCGCACACGGCTTCGCGGTGTTGAGCGAAGAGGCCGTTTTCCAGTACAAGTGCGACAACTACTATGCTCCGGAGGCGGACGGCGGCATCTCGATACGGGATGCGGAGCTGGGTATCGACTGGCGGATTCCGGCGGCGGAAGCCATCCTGAGCGAGAAAGATACGCGGCATCCGTTGCTGCGGGATTTCGTTTCGCCGTTCGAGTACACTGAAGACCTTTACAAGCTATGAATATATTGGTTACGGGCTCCGACGGACAGTTGGGGCGCGCTTTGCGGCGGGCTTCGGTCGCCTCGTCGGACCGCTACTTTTTTACGGACGTTGCGGGGGACGATACCCTGCGGCTCGACATCACGGATGCGGATGCCGTGGAAGGGTTCGTCCGCGAACACGGGATCGGCGTTATCGTGAATTGCGCGGCCTATACGAATGTGGACCGTGCCGAGGACGACGCGGCACGTGCGGAACTGCTGAACGCCACGGCGGTGAAGCATCTGGCCCGTTCGATGAAAGGCGTCGGCGGGTTGCTGGTGCACGTCTCCACGGACTATGTTTTCGGCGGCGATCCCTACAACACGCCGTGCCGCGAGGAGCAGAAGGGCACGCCCACAGGCGTCTACGGAGTGACGAAACTGCATGGCGAGGAGGCCATCCGCAGCGTCGGATGCCGGCACGTGATTTTCCGCACGGCCTGGCTCTATTCGGAGGACGGGAAGAATTTCGTGAAGACGATGCTGCGTCTGACGGAGGAAAAAGAGGAGCTGAAAGTGGTTTTCGATCAGGCGGGCACTCCGACCTACGCCGGGGACCTCGCCGGAGCGATCTATACGATCCTCGAAGAACGTAAGTACGACGGTTGCGAAGGCACCTATCACTATTCGGACGAGGGCGTGTGCTCGTGGTACGACTTCGCGAAGGCGATCGCCGAATATGCGGGCCATCGTCGGTGCGATATTCAGCCGTGCCACAGCGATGAGTTTCCGTCGAAGGTGAAGCGGCCTTCCTACTCGGTGCTGGACAAGACGAAGTTCAAGAAGACCTTCGGGATTGCAATTCCCTACTGGACGGACAGCCTCCGCAAATGTATCGCAAATATCGCCAAAGAGAAATAGAAGATGGATTTCAAACGCAACATCATCGTCACGGGCGGCGCGGGCTTCATCGGCTCGCATGTGGTGCGCCTTTTCGTGAAGAAATACCCCGATTACCGAATCATCAACGTCGATAAGCTGACCTATGCGGGCAACCTTGCGAACCTTAGGGACGTGGAGCAGGCCCCGAACTATGTTTTTGTCAGGGCGGATATTTGCGATTACGAACGCATGTCGGCGCTGATGCGGGAATACGAGGCGGACGGAGTGATCCATCTTGCCGCAGAGAGCCATGTGGACCGCTCGATCCGCGATCCGTTCACGTTTGCGAAGACCAACGTGCTGGGTACGCTCTCGCTGCTGGAGGCCGCGCGGGTGTACTGGGAATCCCGCGGGGAGGGATACGACGGCAAATTGTTCTACCACATCTCGACCGACGAGGTGTACGGGGCTTTGGAGATGACCCGTCCTCAGGGCATCGAACCTCCGTTCACGACCACGGCATCGAGCGGCGAACGTCATTCGGCTTACGGCGAGGAGTTCTTCACCGAGACCACCAAATATAACCCTCACTCGCCCTATTCGGCTTCGAAAGCGTCGTCGGACCACTTCGTCCGGGCCTACCACGATACGTACGGCATGCCGACGCTGGTGACCAACTGCTCGAACAACTACGGTCCCTACCAATTTCCGGAAAAGCTGATCCCGCTGTTCATCAACAATATCCGCCGCCGGAAATCCCTGCCTGTATATGGAAAAGGCGAGAACGTCCGTGACTGGCTCTATGTCGAGGATCATGCGCGGGCCATCGACACGATCTTCCACAGGGGCAAGGTCGCTGAAACCTACAATATCGGAGGCTTCAACGAGTGGAAGAACATCGACATCGTAAGGGTGCTCATCCGCACTGTGGACCGTCTGCTGGGAAATCCCGAAGGATATTCGGACGACCTGATCACCTATGTCACCGACCGCAAGGGGCATGACATGCGTTATGCCATCGACTCTCGAAAGCTCCAGCGAGAGCTGGGGTGGGAGCCTTCGCTTCAGTTCGAGGAGGGTATCGAGCGGACGGTGAGGTGGTATCTGGACAATCAGGCTTGGCTGGACAATATCACCTCCGGAAAGTATGTGAACTATTACGAGAGTATGTACGGAAGCCGGTCGTAGGGTTTTCGAAACTTGCATTTGATTCGTCGATTGTCGATGGCAGCGGAATCGCGTACGGCAAAAAGCCTGAAGAACAGCGCTGTGGCGCTCGGGTTCTATTTCGTGAACCTGGTTCTGCAATTCTTTTCGCGCAAGATTTTCCTCGACCATCTGGGCGCGGAGGTGCTGGGATTGAACACCACGGCGACCAACTTGCTGCAATTCCTGAACCTCGCGGAGCTGGGAATCGGCACGGCGATCGCCTGCACGCTGTACAAGCCGCTGTTCGACCGGGATACCGCCGCGATCAACGAAATCGTATCGCTGCAAGGATGGATGTACCGCAGGATCGCCTGGGTGGTGATAGCCGGGGCTGCGGTGCTGATGTGCTTCTTTCCGTGGATCTTCAGGAAGATGCCGCTGCCGCTGTGGTACGCCTATGCGTCGTTCGGCGCGCTGCTCGTGAGCGCCCTGCTGAGCTATTTCGTCAATTACAAGCAGATCGTCCTCTCGGCCGACCAGAAAGAGTACAAGATCCAGTACAGTTACAAGGCGTCGATGCTGGTGAAGACGCTGTGCCAGATCGTAGCGATCAAATACCTCGACAATGGGTATGTCTGGTGGCTGGCGCTTGAAGTGGGCTTTGCCGTGGTGGCGTCGGCGGCATTGAATACGGTGATCCGAAGGACATATCCCTACCTGCGGACCGACCTGTCGGCCGGAAAAACGCTGAGCCGGAAATATCCCGATGTCATCACCAAAATCAAACAGTTGTTTTTCCATAAGATCGGAGTATTCGCCCTGATGCAGACCAGCCCGATCATCATTTACGCCTATGCTTCGCTGACATTGGTGGCGCTCTATGGAAACTACATGCTCATTATTCTGGGGGTCAGTTCGTTGATGGGCGCCGTGTTCAACAGCATGAATGCCGGGGTGGGAAATCTGGTGGCCGAGGGGAATAAGGAGCGTATCATGTCGGTATTCGAAGAGTTGTTCTCGGTGCGGTTCCTGCTGAGCTGCACGGTATGTTTCGGAGTCTATATGCTCACGCCGGCCTTCATTACGCTTTGGATAGGCCCCGAATACGTGCTGGACAACCTGACGCTGGGTTTGATGGTCGCGACGCTGTATATCAGCCTTGCGCGGTCTACGGTGGATGCCTATATCAACGCCTACGGTTTGTTCAGCGATATTTGGGCTCCGGTGGTCGAGGCGTCGATCAATGTCGGGATGTCGGTGCTGTTGGGCTGGTTCTTCGGCCTGCACGGAATTCTTGCGGGCGTATTGTTGAGTCTGCTGATCGTGGTATTCTGCTGGAAGCCCTATTTCCTGTTCCGGAGGGGTTTCAAAGAGAAATTGCAGACATATGTGAACATGTATGCGAAACATGGATTGCTCGTATCGGCGGTGTTGGCCGTCATGTATTTGATTCAAGGACTTTTGCCGTTCGATCCGACTGCGGGAATCGGTTCCTGGCTGATTTACGGAATCGTCGTAATCGGAATATTCTTTTCGTTGCTTTTTGCGGCCCTTTATATTGCGATTGAAGGGATGCGAGGTTTCTTCCGGCGGTTTTTGACTTTAATCAAACATTGAAATGCCTAAAGTATCTGTTTGCGTTCCGATATATAATGTAGAGAAGTATATCGAGAAATGCGTCCGCTCATTGTTCGAGCAGACATTGGATGATATCGAGTATATTTTTGTCAATGATTGTACCCCGGATAAAAGTATGGATATTCTCCGACGAGTTTTGGTGGAATATCCGCAACGCCAAGAGCAAGTAAAGGTAATTGATCACAAGGTAAACAAAGGCTCGGCTACCGTTCGAAATACATGTTTGTCCGCGGCGACCGGTGAATACATCGGATGGTGCGACAGTGACGACTGGGTCGAACCGGATATGTATGAAGCCATGTACGACAAGGCCAAAGCGGAAAATGCAGATATCGTATGTTGCAATTATGTAGCGGAGTATTCATATAAGAGAGTTTTCGAGACTTATCCGTATTTGGAAGAGACAAAGGAAATTTTGCAAACATTGCCCCCGATCGTTTTGAACTCTGCTGTTTGGAATAAATTGATTCACCGGAATTTATATACTATAAATAGCATTCAGGCTTATGAAGATATTAATATGAATGAGGATCTGGGAGTAACCTTACGATTGAGATATCTCAGTCGAAAAACAGTTATTATCCCGAAAGCGTTCTATCATTATAACAGATTGAATGATGCCTCGATGACAGTATCTTCGAATTTGCGGTACGAAGAAGACCGTATACAATGTGTCCGATTGCTTGAAGATTGGTTTGCTTCGCAACCTGATCGGGACAGTTATAAAGGAATGATAAATACTATAAAATTTGCAGCTAAGGCAGGTTTGTTTTATCATCCGGCATTAAAAAATCTCGACCGATGGAAAAATACGTTTCCGGAAACCAACAAATATATATGGCAAAATAGAGCAATTTCATTTTATGACCGTGCTGCGATGTGGCTGAGCTTACATCATGGTGGATATATTGCCTATTTTATGTATAAGGTAGCGAAACCGGTTTTTCGTGTTTTTAAGCATCATTTACAAAAACTAACGCAGTTTCCCTATAAATGATATCAGCTTGGGTAAGCATCTTTTTATTTTTTCTGATATTTCTTTTTGCTTGTTATAGGACAAGGAGCATCGTTCATCCGGCAGTCATTGTCAGTGGGATATGGATGATATTGCTCATATTGTATAATACGGCACAAGATATTTTATATCCGTTATCCGAGGAGTTCTATTATGCATTGTGCATATGGGTGGTAACATTCTGTGCCGGGGCATTGATGCCGTTTGGGAGATGTTTGAAATTTGGGTAATTTCTAACTGTAAGTTCTCCGAAAACCAAACTTTTGAAATGGCTGTTACGGATATTTTTGGTCATTAACTGTTTTGGAGCTTATAAATATTATTCTATTGGCGGAGGTCTGGCTTATTCCTTTATGTCTACGATAAAGGATTCGGAAGACAATCTGCCTCTCATATTTAGAATCCTTCAATATTTGCATGCGATTTCCCTTGTAATTTATGCTGTCGTTGTGGTTAATTATGACAGATTGGGGCGCAATGGAAGATTTAAGTTTTTATTTGTAGCACATGTAGTCTCGTTATTTTGTTGGAGTTTCGTTTTGGCAAATAAAACGGGACTGGTTCAATTCATTATCATAGGGTTTATTGCTTTATATTATAGGAAAAAACTTAAAATCCGTCATTGTGTTGCCGCATTATGTTTGGGAATCTTAGGAATATTCTGTATGCAGATATTACGGGAAAAACCAACAGATAGCAATCAAGAATTTGACACCGGGAAATTTATTTTGGTTTATACCTTGTCTCCGTTAACCGCATTCGATATGCAACTTCATCATGAAATATCATTTTTCCCGAATAAAACATTCAGGTTCTTTGATAATGTGGGATATAAACTTGGTCTGATTCCCCAAAAGCGAGGGCCAGCGGATGAATGGGTAGAAGTTCCGGTTCCTACCAATGTATATACCGTAATGCATAGCTTTCATTCGGATTTCGGTTATTGGGGCATTTTTGTATTTGCGCTGATTCTTGGGGTATTTTGGGGAATTTTATATATGGGGATACAGTTTAATATTCCGTTTCTTGCTACTCTGTATGCCGTATTTGCTCATTCGCTGATTCTCCAGTTTTTTGCCGACTATATATTTACATTTCTGTCAGTCACTTTACAAGTGTTCATTATCGTATATTTTCTATTCGTAAAGCATAAATTATGATAGATATTTTATTAGCGACATTTAATGGGGCTTCATATATTCGGAGCCAGATATTTTCGATAATCTCACAAGATTATACGGACTGGCGGTTAATCATCCATGATGATGGGTCTACGGATAAAACGGTTGATCTGATTAAAGAATTGGCCTCGTACGATCAGCGGATTCGATTGATTGAGGATAATGTAACTCATTTAGGTCCCGGTGCTAATTTTATGCATCTCTTGAATTTTTCAGATGCTCCGTATTGCTGTTTTTGCGATCAAGATGATGTCTGGTTTGATAATAAGCTGACGATTATGCATCGTGCTTTTTCTACTTTAGACCATAGTCGGCCCCAGGTTTTGTTTTCGGGCGCTTATTTGTGGGATAGTAGTTCGAATTGTTTACCTCGTAAAAATTTTCAGAAAAAGGTCTTCCAATTTGAAGATATATTGTTTCATAATGGAGGCATGCAGGGAGCCGCATCCATGTTTAACGCAAAAATGAGAGACACTATAAATAAGAAATATGAGTATGTAGCGATGCATGATCAGATTTTATCTTTGGCAGGCATATTATATAAGGGGATTCATTTCATTGACACACCTTTGTTTTTATACCGGCAACATGCCAATAATGTAACGGCGCATATTCCTCAAAATAAATCAGATAAGATAAAGGTATCATTGGCAAATAGAAGTATTCCTGTAGTAGTGAAAAAATATTACGATGGAATAATCGCGTTTTATCATCTTTTTAGGGATGAAATGACAGAATCGCAAAGACGAATATTTGAGTTGTATATCTGCTATCCGAATTATAATTCAATCAAGCGTTTTTTTTCGATTCTGACACATGGATTCTCATGCCATGATTCTCGTATTCAGTTGATTGTTAAATTGTTGATTCGTCCGTATTTTCAATAAAGTATATGATGATTCCGAAAATCATTCATTTTTGTTGGTTAAGCGGAGAGCCATATCCTCCGCTGATTGAACACTGTATCAATTCATGGCGAGAAAAACTGCCTGGATATCAGTTCGTATTGTGGGATAAAGCAAAGGCGGATGGTATAGCGTCGGAATGGGTGCAGGAGGCATATCGAAATCGGAAATATGCGTTTGCTGCGGATTATATCCGGTGTTATGCGCTGTATCATTTCGGAGGAATATACCTTGATGCCGATGTGGAGGTTCTCAAAAATATGGATGAACTGCTGGTTTGCAAATCGTTTCTCGGATACGATTCTACGGGTGCTTTAGAAGCTGCTATTATCGGTGCGGAACCTCGCTGCCCGTGGATCGGATGTGCGTTGGAATATTACGAAGGCAGACATTTCGTTCGGCCTGACGGAAAATTCGATGTTCGCCCTATTCCGGGAATGATTTACGAGAAGCTTCATCAGTTGTTTGATTTTAAGGACAGACCCGATCGGGTTCAGGAATTGCCGGAGATTACGTTGTTTCCGTCGGTTTATTTCTCTCCGAAAAATTATCAGACATTGAAAATCAAAATTTCTTCTGAGACGTATACGGTCCATCATTTCGATGGAAAATGGATTGATGCGACGTTGAAACACCGAATTAAAAAAGCCTTTCATAAAATATTGAGTTGCGGATTGGGAGAATCGGGACATAATAAAATGGTTTCTTTGATACGGGCCATAAAAAGGATGAGGTAATATGAATGAGTTTTCTGTTCTGATTTCGATCTACTACAAGGAATCTCCGCTTTATTTCCGGGAAGCTTTGAACAGTGTGTTCGCACAAACGTTGCAACCTGCGGAAATCGTTTTGGTGAAGGACGGGCCTCTGACTCCGGAATTGGATGCCGTTATCGAGGAGTATTCGACCCGTTATCCGATTTTCAAGATCGTGACGAATGAAACGAATCTCGGTCTCGGCCTGGCCTTGGCCAAGGGACTGTCGGCTTGTTCGTACGAGTATGTGGCGCGTATGGATACGGATGATTTGATCGCGCCGACCCGCTTCGAAAAGGAGATCCGGAAATTGGATGAAGGGTATGATGTCGTAAGCTGTTGGACTAAAATATTTGAAGACGATTTATCGCATATTTTATGTGTGCGTGCGCGTCCGGAGTTTCATGACGATATTGTTCGATTGGCAAAACGGCGTTCTCCGATTAATCACCCCGGCGCTGTTTTTCGGAAATCCGCTGTCCTGAAAGCTGGTAATTATCAACATTGTCTGTTGTTTGAGGACTATCATTTATGGGTGCGAATGATCCTTTCCGGCGCTAAATTCTATAATGTTCCGGAACCTCTGTATTATTTTAGATATACATCGGCTGCAATGAAACGCAGAGGAGGTTTTCAGTATATGGTTACTGAAACTAAAACTATGTTTTACTTTTATAAATTGGGATTCTATTCGTTTGCCGATTTTATAATCAACACCATGATGCGGAGTAGTATACGAATTATGCCTTTGAAATTGAGATCATGGATGTTACATAAATCGTGGGAACGTCAAAAACCACAAAAGCCATGATGTCAGAGATTGTGTATGGGCATAAAATGTCTAAAAAACGGATGTTGCTGATAGCGATATGGTATACGATTAGCTTAAAGGCATTTATTGGACTTGCTAAATTGTATATTTATTATATCATAAATTATTTGTACGGCAGACGAACGGCTTTGATCGGTTATAATACGAATATCCATCCGACTGTCATTTTGCGGGAACCTCAAAATATTGTAATTGGTTATAATTGTTATTTTAATCATAATACAATTTTGAACGGCGGGCACGGAAAGGCTAAGTTACGAATCGGAAATTATGTGCAGACCGGTCCCAATGTCGCGTTTTATGTTTCTAATCATAATACGGTGAACTCCGGTATTCCGATGAAGGAGCAAGGGTATCACGAGGCTGATATTATCATTGAAGATGATGTATGGATTGGGGCCAATTCAGTAATCACTTCGGGGGTTCATATCGGAAGAGGGGCAGTCATCGGGGCTGGGTCTGTCGTGACAAAAAGTATTCCGCCTTATACTATTGCTGCCGGAACTCCGGCGAAGGTCATTAAAATTAGGCCGGAATGACATTTCATATATTGTTGCTGGACGGACATACCGTTCAGTCGATTTCGGTTGCCCGGGCTTTGAAAAAGACCGGGTACAAGGTTATAGCATTTGTATCGGAACGCATTTCATTCGGAGCTGTATGCAGGTATATTGACAAGCGGATTTGGGCCCCTAAGGTGACGGACTCCGAAAAATACATTCGTTTTTTGTGCGATTATCTTACTCGGAATAGGGTGGATGTCATCATTCCGATGTATGACGACAGTGCGGAATTATTGAGTCGCAACAAAGCAATGTTCGAAGCCCGTTTTGCGGTTCGTTGCGCCGTTCCGGATTTCCCGGTTTTCGATAAGGCCCATGATAAGCAGAAATTGATGGAATTTTGTCGAAAGCGAGGGTTCCCGCATCCTGCAACGGCGCGATTGTCGGAGGAGAATATCGAAATGGCTGCGGGTTATGTCGGCTTTCCGGCTATCATCAAACCTAATATTTCAGCCGGAGCCAGAGGAATTGTCCAGGTCGATTCCATTGAGGATATCCATAGAAAGTTTCCTGTGATATATCGGCAATTTGGTGCTTGTACCTTGCAGCATTTTATCAATCATTCGGGTGTATATTATAATGTAATGCTTTATAGATCCGCCCGGGGGCATTTGGCAGGACAGACTGTACTGAAAATAATGCGTTATTTCCCGCTTAAAGGTGGGATGAGTTGTTATTGCGAAACCATACGGCATGATGCGCTCATGCGGATTTGTGCACGAGTGCTCGATGAATTGCAATGGGTCGGTTTTGCCGATTTTGATATTATGGAGGAAAAAGATACGGGAGAATTGAAGATTATCGAAATAAATCCCCGTATTCCAGCCAGCATTCATGGGGCATATGTTTCCGGAGTGAATTTTCCGGATATTATCGTACGGGATGCCATGGGAGAGTCCGTGGAGCAGTCGGATTATCATCCGGGCGAATCGCTTCGGTTTATGGGATTGGATTTCATGTGGTTCCTGTTCTCTGCGGACCGGTTTCGATTCAGACCTTCCTGGTTCCGATTCTTTGGCCGGAATGTCCATTATCAGGACGGGAGTTTCAAAGATCCGTTACCTATGTTAATGGGGTGTGTATCCGGCATTCTGAAATATTTGCATCCGGTATTTCGTAAATCCAAATTAGAGGCTTAACTCTTATTATGTACATACTTACGTTCGATGTCGAGGAGTGGTTCCATCTCCTCGACAATGACTCTACACGCTCCGAGGCGGAGTGGGTCCGCTATCCGGTCCGCATTTACGAGAATATGGAGCGCATTTTCCGGATTCTCGAAGATACGGATACGCGGGCGACGTTTTTCGTGATCGGATGGATCGCCCGGACTTATCCGGATCTTGTGCGGCGCATCGCCGAAAAATATGAAATCGGGAGCCATACGATGAACCACCAACTCGTATGGCAGCAGAACCGGAAGGCTTTCAAGGAGGATGTGAGCGCTTCGGTCAGTTTGTTGGAGGATATCACCGGAAAACCGGTGCGGTATTTCCGCGCACCGGGCTTTTCGATCCGCAGCAGCGAAGCCTGGGCTTTCGAGGTTATCCAGGAGTGCGGGATCGAGGTCGATTGTTCGGTGTTTCCGGCGCATCACGCGCACGGCGGCATCCCTTCCTACGGCCGTGCCGTGCCGAGTGTTATCAGCCATGAAGGTGTGAGGATCAAGGAGTTCCCGATATGTACCAAGGAGATCGGCGGACGGCACATCATCTTCTCCGGCGGCGGATATTTCCGGTTGTTTCCCTATTGGCTGATCCGCAAATGGGCTGAGGAGAAGTCCGAATACATGATTTCGTACATTCATCCGCGCGATCTCGATGCCGGGCAGCCCATGATCGGCGAATTGCCGTGGTCCCGGAAATTCAAATCCTATGTGGGGCTGAAGGGTGCCGACAGGAAATTGCGCCGGTTGCTTACGGATTTTCCCTTTACGGATTTGGCCGCGGCCGATAGGCTGGTCGATTGGACGGGCGCTCCCGTGGTCGAGCTTTGATCTGTTCCGGGATTTTGGGGCGGATCGTAAATTAGGGATTCTCCGGGTTGCAACTAAAACGGGAGACAATCGAAAGATTGTCTCCCGTTCGGTTTTATTCGTCTTTGCCGTCGAAAAAGTAGGTGGCGTAGTTGTATCCCGCGGCATCGTAGCATTTGCGGAAGGAGTTCATGCGGCGTTTGAAATCCGCGAAATCCTTGCGATCGTAGGCCCAGCCCACCTCGGCGATGGCCGCCAGACGCGGCAGCAGCATGTGTTTCAGATGCGTGGACGTGAAGATGTATTCCGTCCAGAGGTTCGCCTGAACGCCGAGTATGTAGGGCCGCTCCTCCGGTGCAAGCCCGTTGTAGGGGTCGAGCGCATAGGATTTGCTGACCGGGACGAATCCGCCGATGCCCAGCGGCTCCTTCATCGGATCTTTCGTCTGATAGTAGTCCAGGTAGCAGAAATCGTTCGGCGCCATGATGACATGGTTGCCGGCTTTGGCTGCGGCGATACCGCCTTTCGAACCGCGCCACGACATGACGGTGGCCGTCGGCGAAACCCCGCCTTCGAGGATTTCGTCCCAGCCGATGATCTTGCGGCCGTGTTCGCCGAGCCATTTCTCCATGCGGCGCACGGTGTAGCTTTGGAGTTCGAATTCATCTTTCAGCCCCTCGTCCTTGATGCGCTGCTGGCACATCGGGCAGGTTTTCCAGCTCTCTTTCGGACATTCGTCGCCGCCGATGTGGATATACTCCGAGGGAAACAGCGCCAGAACCTCCGTGAAAACGTCCTGCAAAAATCCGAACGTCGTTTCCTTGCCCGGACAGTAGACTTCGGGACTGATGCCCCAGCGCGTGCGGACCTCGTAGCCTTCGCCCCGGCAGCCCAGCCACGGATAGGAGGCCAGCGCCGCCACGGCATGCCCCGGCAGTTCGATTTCGGGGATCACCGTGATAAAGCGGTCGGCGGCGTATTGCACGATCTCGCGGATCTCTTTCTGGGTGTAGAATCCCCCGTAGGGCGTCCCGTCGTATTCGGTCGAATTGGCGTAGTGGCCCACGATCGTCTCCCGGCGCACCGACCCGACGCGGGTCAGTTCGGGGTATTTCTTGATTTCGATGCGCCAGCCCTGATCTTCGGTCAGGTGCCAGTGGAAACGGTTCATCTTGTGCAGGGCGAGGATGTCGATGAATTCTTTGACTTGGTCCGGGGTCCAGAAATAGCGGCCGGAGTCGAGCATGCCTCCGCGGTGTTCGAAGAACGGACGGTCTTTCACCGTCACGACGGGCAGGACGCCGTAGCCGTTCACGACGAGCTGGCGCAGGCTTTGCAGGCCGTAGAACACGCCCTGCGCCGTGCCGCCGCGGATTGCGACGCCCGACGTCGTGATTTCGAGCACATACGCTTCGGCGGCCAGCGTATCGTCTGTCGTCAGGTTGACGGCACCTCCGGCGGCGCTTTTCATGCGGCCTCCGAGCACCGGTTCGACGGCTTCGGCGAAGAGTTCGGCGACGTTCCGCAGTCGGGCGTCGCGGCCCGTGCCGATCACGGTCGAAGCGGTTAGGGTGAAGGTTCCTTCGCCGGGAACGACCGATGCGGGACGGGGGACGATATTCGCCTCGGGACCGGCTCCGAGCGCCGCGCCCGACAGCGAGCAGGCGCACAGCAGGAAAAACAGTTTTTTCATGTTCGTTCGGGTTTTATAGGTTCGTGTTTCGGTTGCCGAGATAGCGCCGCAGCCGCCCGGACCAGATCGCATAGCCTTGTTCCGTGAGGTGGGTGCCGTCGGTGGTGTATTCGCGTTTCAGCCCGTCGGCGTCCGCGAGGTCCGGGTTCAGGTCGAGCCAGTCGATCCCGTTCTCCGCACACCACTCCCGGAGCCGGGCGTTGAGCTCGCCGATCCGTGCGTTCAGCGCGGGGTTGCCGTGGACGAAGAGCACCGACTGGACGACGGGCCGGACGCCGCCTGCGATCAGACGGGTGGCGATCCGCCGCTGGTTGGCGAAGACGGTCGCGGGCGGGATGTCGTTGAAGAGGTCGTTGATGCCCGCCAGTACGAAGCAGATTTCGGGACGGGCAGCGATCACGCAGGTGTCCAGCATCCACAGCATCTGCCCGGTCAGATAGCCGCCCTGCCCGGCGTTCCGGATGTCGTTCCGCCCGAGCCGGGGATTCCAGTCCCTGCCGTTGGCCGTCAGCGAATCTCCGAGCAGGACGATCCGCACCTTTGCGGGCGATTCGGACAGGATGCGCCGGATCACCTCGCCGGCCAGGTTCGATCGGACGGAGGCCGGAAGGGGTTCTCCGTCCGGGAGCATCCCGCCGAGGAATTGCCGGACATTGGACGCGAACCGGGCGAGCCCGGCTTCGTCGAGCATCACTCCGTCGGCGGTGTACTCCGCAGAGAGGCAAGTCCCGTCGGTCAGACCTGCCGAGGGGTCGAAACAGGCGTAGCCCCGGCTTACGGCGAAGCCTTTCAGCGCTTCGTTGAGCCGGGCGATGCGGTCGTTCAGACCGGGATGTTCGCCGGATGCCGGGAGCGTTAGCAGGATCACTGGCCGGACTCCCGCCGCATCGAGCCGTTCGCAGATCGCCCGGTAGGCTTCCAGCGTGCGCGGCATCGGTTGCCCGAGCAGGATTTCGGGCAGTCCCGAATAGACCGCGCAGATCTCCGGACGGCGGTTCAGCAGCCGTTCGTCGAGGTTCCACAACTGTTGCGAGAGCAGGAAATTCTTGTCTCCGGCGTCCGCCACGTCGTATTCCGGCAGCTCCTTCCGCCAGTCGATGTTGCATCCTTCGCCGTTCGTGATGAACCCGACGACGGGCCGGGCGCAGCAGTTGGCGGCGGTGAGCAGGCCGGAAAGCAGCCATATGTAAAATAGAGTGCGTTTCATCGGACGGTTTTGTAAAATCCGGGCGGAGCATTCCGCCCGGATTCTTCGGTTTAGTCGCGGTCGCGGACGCAGCGCACGTTCACCAGCATCGAAGCCGTGCCGTCTCCCTCGCTCCACGGGCGCGAATTGAAATTCCAGGGAACGATCTCGTTGCTCCAGCCGAACACCTCGAACATCTGGGCCGTCGTGGCGTCGGTCTTGGTCGTCGTCCAGAAGCTGGCCTTGTCGTCGGCATTGTCCGGCGAGGGGACGTTGCCGTGCCAGAACTTGCCGGCCGGTACGATGTTCAGCCCCGTGTCATTCGTGCCCGTGCTGCCGGTCCAGTACTGCGCCGACTTGACCCGCGCGGCGCTGTAATCCGCGGCGGCCCGCACGGCTTTCCACTCCTGCATGGTGGAGACGTGCCATCCCTCGGGGCAGACGCCCTGCATGCGGGTGTCTTCGGCCTCGGTGGCCTCTTCGTAGGTCCGCAAGGCCGTCGGCCAGCTGTAATAGACGCCGCGCACTTTCGCATCGCCGATCAGGTCGTTGGCGAAGGTCTTGGCCGCGGGTTTTCCGTAGATCACATCGACGGTCGTGAATGCCGTTCCGTCGCTGTACGACAGGGCCCGGAGGTTCTCGGCCATCCAGATGTCTTCGCCGATCTTCACCACCGCATAGGTCTCCGGGCTGGCCGGGTCGCGCAGGTCGGTGTAGGGGCGCAGCATGCCCGTCAGCCGCAGGCTCCGGGTCTCGGACGGCGCGGTCTTGATACTGACCGTCGAGGTCACGCGCCAGTAGACCGTGCGGGTGAGGTAGGCGCCTCCCAGGTCGGAGAGCATGTCGTCGAGCAGCGAGTGGGTCAGCTCGGCGGATTTCTCGGCCGTCAGGGGCCGGGTTTTCGACGCGCTCATGTCGGCATTGAGGCTGTATTCGAGCGCATAGGTGACTCCGCGGGCGTTGCAGGTCCATGCCGCCGTGCTCAGCGTCTCGTCCTTGCGGGCATAGTCGAGGGCGTAGTCCGTTCCGTCGGCCGGGCCTGCGGTGAGAGTGATCGGATCGGCGGCGGTTACGGCTTCGAACCGTCGGATGTAGACGATCCGTTCGGTTTCGTCGGCTGCGGCGAACTCCGTGTCGCTCGGCGTCACGCTCCACGTGAATTTCTTCTTTTGCGAGGCGACCATGCCGAAAGTCTGTTCCAGCAGCAGGTCCAGATCACCCTGCGAAATCTCGTAGGAGGCCGTTTCGCCCGTGCTGAAGGTCGCGCTCTTGTCGAATTCGGCGTCGTGGAGCCGCAGGGTGTACGTGATTCCCGTCGTGTCGCAGGCCCACGCGAATTTCACCGCTTCGTCGGCCTTTTCCGCATCGAGCAGCAGTTCGGCGTCGGCCGCGGGCTCCGCGAGCGTCAGCGCCGCCGGGTCTTTCGTGAAGCGCCGGACGGTCGCCGTGCGCACGGCGCTGTTCTCGATCGGGTTGTTCAGATCGCCCGTGCCCGTCACCTGCCAGTAGATCGCGGTTTCGGCGTTCCGTTCGATCCCCTGCGCCGCCAGCCAGTCGTCCAGCTCCTGCATGGTGAAGGCGTGCGAGGTCTCCGACCGGCAGGCCACGGTCATTGTCCCTTCGCCGGAAAACCCGGCGTCGAGACCGACGTGCAACGTGTAGTCGGGAACGGTCGAGGGGCACTCCCATTCGAAGGCGACCTCGGCCTCGGGAGTTTTCCTGTCGAGGACGATCTTCGCCTCGCTGGCAGGGCTTTGGAGCAGGATCAGCCCTGTCGGGAGTTCGCAGCGCGTGACGGTCAGCCGCCGCACTTCGTCGCACCAGCCGACCTCGGGATCGACCACTTCGACCGTCCAGTAGAGCTTCACCGTGGCGCCGATGGCGACGTTCATGGAGCTCAGCACCGAGTCGAGTTGCATGGTCGACAGCCGCCATGAGTCGCTCACGCCGGGGTTCTGTTCGCAGGAGGTCGTGAACTGCTCGTCCAGCCCGAAGCGCAGCTTGTAGTCGATGAAATGCCGGCGCGAATTCCACGCGAAGGTGTAGAGCGAATCGGGATGTTCGTGGTTGAGGACGATGACCGTGTCGATCGCCGGGCGGGTCAGCGTCACCGGCTGGCGTCCCACTTCGTAGAAATCGTTGTCCTTGTTGCAGCCGCCGATCCACAGGGGAACGACGAACAGGGCTGCCAGAGCGGTATTTCGGATGATTTTGTTCATGGCCTTTGGTTTTAATGGTTATACGCCCCGATGTTGCGTGCGTTGCCGATGCGCTCGCCCCAGAAATCGGTCGTGAGCGGGAATACCGGCTCGTCGGCGATTCCGGCGCCCGCACCGATGCAGGGCGATCCCGCGGCCAGTTGCAACCCTGCGAGGATCTGCTCTTTGTCGACCAGATTGTTGCTGGCGGTGAACTCCTCCACGAGCCGGACGAATTTCGGGTCGGTGAGGATCGTCCCGACGTTGTGGTCGCCCGAGCCGGGGATGGTTCCCTCCTGGTAGCCGTAGATGCAGTTGTTGCGCAGGATCAGCCCCCGGTCGTCGATGAACTCGCCCGTGCCGACCTTGGTGAAGGGATTGGCCGTGCCGGTGGTGTTGTAGAAGATGTTGTTGGTGAAGACCAGCGACCCCTCGATGTTGGTGTAGCTGTCGAACGTGATGGCCGTATTGTCGGCGTGCGTCGCGGCGGAACGGGTCTTGATAATGGTGTTGTTGTAGAAATGGCATCCGCCTACGCGTCCCACCACGTCGATCGTCGATGAAAGGGTCTGGCCGTTGCCCTTCACGTAGTCGCGCGTGCCGTCGTTGATGCTGACGTTGTAGCGCACCACCGTGCCCTCCTGCGAAACGAAATTGCGGTCGAACGCCACGTCGCTCGGGCAGAGCATCAGCCAGCCGCCTGTGTTGTTGTAGGAGATGTTGTATTCGAAGAGCGTGTTGCGGCAGTTCTGGTCGACGTCGAACGCCTGTCCGTCCCACGTGGCCTTGTGGTCCTGCACGGTGTTGTAGCGGAAGACGGTGCCGTCGCTGTGGATGCACCACAGGGCTGCGGCGGCCTCCATGCGGTTGGGGACGCTCTCGTCGGCGAAATCGCCCGGCGCGCAGTTGCGCACGATGTTGTATTCGACGAGGGCGTCGTCGCAGCCGTTGACGATGATCTGGTCCCCGGGGATACCCTCGAAGACGTTCCGGCGGAACACGAAGCCCGTGTTGGCCTTGCGCAGCGAGCGGTCGCCCGTCGAGAGGTAACCCGTCAGTCCGTCACGCTGGCAGTCGGTCAGCCGGCACTCCTCGACCACCAGGTCGTGGAACGACGACGGGTTCGGACCCCCGATGACGTTGTAGTAGAAGATGCCCGAGCCGCCGCCTTCGTTGTGGTGGGTTTTCGTGCCGTAGACGTCGGCGATCTCGCAGCGGCGGATGTGGATGTGGTTCATCACGCCGCCCTCGATGTTGTCGGCCTCGATGCGGATGCCGGCGATCTTGGGCCGCGGGGCTTCGCCTTTGTTGGTGATCCGCAGGTCTTGCAGCTCCCAATACTGAACGTTGCGGATCAGGATGGCTTCATAGCTTCCGCCGCCTGCGATTTCGGGCAGGGGCAGGCTCTCGTCCCCGTAGGAACCCAGCACGATCGGCGCCTCGGCCGAACCGCTGCCGCGCAGCGTGAGCGACCCGTTGTAGACCGTGCCGCGTTTGATGAGAATCGTATCGCCGGCCTTCCATGATCGCTCCAGGATGCGGTCGACACTCTCCCACGCCTGCGAGGGGGAGTGACCAGTGTTGTAGTAGGAGCCGTTTTCGGGGTCGATATAGTAACGGTGGGGGTAGGAGACCTCTTCCGGACCGCCCTGCGGGGCGCGGGGTTCATCCTCCTTGCAGGCCGCGAGCTGGCTCAGGCCCAGCAGCGCGGCGAATATAATCAGGTGCATTTTCATGGCTTTTCGCAGTTTGGGTTTACATCGGGTCCATCACGCAGCGGATGGGGTACATGTGGTTTTCGACCGACGGTACGACGCTGTACGACTGCATGTTCAGCGTCGAGGCGTCGTCGTAGATCGAGAGCAGGACGGCCTTCGTGGGGTCGTCGGCCGAGGCGCTGTCGCCGTAGGCGAACTGCATGCCTTTCAGGCGGGGCGTCGATGTCCAGAACCGCGCCGTGAAGGTCGGGTCGGTGAGGAACGTCAGTCCTTCATGCCAGTAGAATCCCGATACCACGACGTTCATCTTGGCGCTGTTCGTGATACCGTCGGTTGCCGGCCAGTAAGAAGGGTCTTTCACTGCGTTGGCCCCCACGTCGGCCCCGAGGTATTCGCGCAGGGCGTTGAATTCGTCCATCGAGGGCAGGTGCCATCCCTCGGGGCAGACGCCCTGCACCGTCTCGCCGGCTTCGTAGGCGGCTTTGGCCTCGTCCCATGTCAGGCGCGTGGCGGCGGCCCACGAGTAGTAGCGGCCGACCTTCTGCACGTAGAGCGGGTCGCTGCAATAGCCGTCGCCCGCGGCCGCCTTGGCCTCGACGGGCAGCGGTTCGCCGTCGGCGTAGACCGTGGCGCGCAGGTTCTCGGACATGATGGTCATCAGCGAACCGTCGTTGAGGATGAACTGGCAGGCTCCGTAGACCTCGCCGTCGCGGGCGTCGGTGAAGCTCTCGACCAGCGGGATGGCGCTGAAATAACGCCACGAGGTGCGCACGTCGCTGCCGCGCGTCTGCTCGACGCGCCAGAAGAAGCGCTTGACGCCCGAAAAGTCGGGCCAGACGGTGCGCAGCATGTCGAGCATCTCCGAATTGGTCAGCACGAGCGAATCCTTTCGTCCCATGTCGTAGACGCAGGCGTTCTCGAAGTGCATGTCCACGTCGAAGGCGATCTTATAGGTGGCTCCCGGACGGACCTCCCAGGTGAAGACCTGCTTGTCGTCGGGTTTGAAGAAGTCGATCTTCAGGGTCGAGCCTTCGGCCGGGGAGACGGGGCGCGCCCACGTCGCATCGACGTAGTCGACCTCCTGCTCGCACGAAAGGCTCAGCAGCGCGGTCACGACCGCGGCCGCGGGGATCAGATATGCGGTGAATCGTTTCATAGTCAGTGGCATTTGGGATTAATAACCGGGATTCTGGTCGTCGCGGATCAGCGGATTGGCGTTCAGCTCCTTGAGCGGAATCGGCCACAGGTAGTCGCGGTCCTTGTTGAACGAACGCTTGTCGACGACGATCTCCTCGTACTGCCAGTAGGGCGACGTGGCGCCGCTCGAAGGGTAGTACTGCAATTTCGAAACGTCGAGGCCGTGGGCGTCGGTCATCACCTTCTCGGCAATCTTCCAGCGGCGGATGTCGTGCCAGCGCTGGCCTTCGTGGAAAAGCTCCACGCGGCGCTCGTTGCGGATCAGCGCCCGCATGGTCTCCTTCGTGAGATTGGGCAGCGATTCGGTGAGGGTGACCATCCCCACGCGGCGGCGCAGTTGGTCGATCATCTCGTAGGCGCCCTTGGGTCCGTTCTCCTCGTTCTCGGCCTCGGCCCACGCCAGCAGCACCTCGCCGTAGCGCATCAGGATCTTGTCGCCGCCGTCGTTGTTGAGGTTTACGAGCGTCTCGTTGGCGCCCTTTTTGGCTGCGAAGCCGGTCTTGTTGTCCCAGTTGGCGGGCTGCCAATGGACCTGGTAGCGGGAGGTGCCGTCGCAGCGGTATTCGTCGCCGGGGCAGAGCACCGAGAGTTTCAGACGCGGGTCGCGGTTCTCGAAGGGATAATCCTTGTCGTAGGCCGGATCGGCCGGGATCGAGGCGCCGTTGTCGGCCTCGAGCGGCTTGACGGGCAGTCCGTTGGCCGTGAAGAAGCTGTTGACCGCCTCGAGCGTCGTATTGAACGAGAACCAGTTGTACCATAACTGGGTCATATAGCTCGATTGCAGGTCCTCGGCGTAGTTGACCTTGAAGATCACCTCCCTGTTCGACGGGTCGTTGATGCCCTCGTCGAGGAACAGTTTGCGGAAATCGCCGTAGAGGTCGTATCCGAGCTCCTTGATCGCCTTGGCGCAGGCGATGACCGTGGCGTTGTCGTATTCATACTGCGCAATCTGCAGTTGGAGCATGAGGGCCGATCCGAGGCAGGCGACTTCGCCGCCCGGGATGTTGTCGAGATTCCCGACGGCATATTCCACGTCGCCCTTGATGAAGGTCATCACCTTCGTGAGCTCCTCGCGCGGGGCGTTCTCCTGCGGGGAGTTCTCGTCGACCAGCGGCACCCGGCCGTAGAAGCGCACCAGGTCGAAATAGAACCACGCGCGCAGGAACCGCGCTTCGGCCAGAATCTTCCGGCTGTCCGCAGGGCTGATGCCCGTGGCGAGGGCCATCGAACGGATCAGGGAGTTGGCGCGCGAGATGGCCTGCCAGTCCTTGGTCCATTTCAGCTCGGCCCACCAGCTCGCGGCGGTCTGCGTCCCCGATGCGAATTCGGCGCTGAACTCCCAGGTGTGGTGGTTGTAGGAGTTGTCGCACATGTTTTCGTAGGTGTAGGGTGTGATGTAGGCCGGCGAATCGTCGTAGAAGCAGTAGTAGATGCCCGCCAGCATGCTCTTGGCCTGCTCGACGCCCTTGAGGAAGGTGTTGGGCGAGGACTTGTCCACGGGAACGGTGTTCAGATAGTCGGCACAGCCGCTCGACCATCCCGCGAGCAGCAGGGCTGCGATGAAGAGTGTGGAAAACTTTTTCATGGCTCAGAAGGTTACGTTCAGGCCGGCCGTGAAGGTCCGGACCAGCGGGTAATCGTAGATGTTGGTGGCGTTGACGCCCGCACGCTCGGGGTCGAAACCCTTGTAGCGGGTGAGCGTAAAGAGGTTCTGGGCGCTGACGAAGACGCGGACGCCCGAAATCCCGATCTTGCCGACCAGCGATTTGGGGAGCGTGTAGCCCAGTTCGAGGTTTTTCATGCGCATGTAGGAGAGGTCCTCGACGTAATAGTCCGATTTGATCTTCGCGCGCTGGTTGTCGATGTAGACCCGCTGATAGGTGTTGTTGGGACGTTCGGGGGTCCAGCGTTCGGTCATCCAGGCCGCGGTGTTGTAGCCGTTGAAGAACGGGGAGACCAGTTCGCCCGTGCTCCATCCCTCGCCGCCGCAGACGCCCTGGAAGAAGGCCGTCAGGTCGAAGCCCTTCCAGCGGGCCCCGAGATTGAACGAGAAGAGGAAGTCGGGGTTGGGATCGCCCAGCGCCACCCGGTCGTGGTCCATGTCGATGATCCCGTCGCCGTTCTGGTCCTTGAAGCGGATGTCGCCCGGCGCGGCCACCAGTCCCGAGTAGGAGTTCACGGGGTTGCCGTTGCGGTCGAAGGTCGTCAGGTGGTTGTGGATCTCCTCGTCGCTCTGGTAGATGCCCTCCACCTCGTAGCCGTAGAGCGTGTTGATCGGCCGGCCCTCTTCGAGCAGGATGCCCGTCGTGGAGTTGAGGATCGGACTCTGGCCCTTCAGGTCGAGAATCTTGTTGCGGTTGAAGGAGAGGTTGGCCCCGGCGCTGAACTCCCACTTGCGGAATGCCTTGAAATAGGAGAGCGCGAATTCGCAGCCGGTGTTGCGCATGCGCCCGGCGTTTTTCCACGGGTCCTCGGTGAAGCCGAAGATGCCCGACACGGGCAGCTGCATCAGAATGTCGTCGGTCTCCTTCACGTAGAAGTCGCCCGTGAAGGTCAGCGAGCCGAACAGCCGCAGGTCCAGACCGATGTTGTACTGCGTGGTGGTCTCCCACGTGAGGCTCTTGTCGGCGATGTAGGAGGTGGCGGCTCCGGTGACCTGCTGGTTCTCCCAGATGTAGTTGCACGAACCGATCGAGAGGATGTCGATGCCGGCGTAGGAGCTCCATATCTTCTCGTTACCGAGCTGGCCCCACGAGGCGCGCAGTTTCAGTTCGTCGATCCACCGCACGTTGCGCATGAACGCCTCCTGCGAGATGCGCCACCCGGCCGAGAACGACGGGAAGACGCCCCATTTGTGGTCTTCGGCGAATTTCGACGAGCCGTCGTAGCGGATGTTGGCCTCGACGAGGTATTTCTCCTTGTAGTCGTAGTTGAAACGCCCGAAGAGCGACATGCTCTTGACCTCGGTCTCCCAGCTCGAATTCTTCTGCGTCGAGGGGTCGCCCACTTCGAGCGACGGCAGGTTGGTGGTCAGGCGCGTGCGGGAAGCCTTGTAGTATTTGTTGTCCCACTGCCCCTGCTGCCATCCGGCCAGCACCTTGAAGTGGTGGTGGTCGCCGGCCGTGGCCCAGTAGGAGAGGGTGACGTAGCTCGAAAGGTTGCCGTAGCGGTAGGTCGATTCGGTGATCGACGACTCGCGCGAGGTGCTTTTGCCGATGGTCTGCGTACCGTCGGCTCCCGTGAAGACCTTGTAGAGGTCCACGTTCGGGGCGTAGATTTGCCCCGTTTCGGTCGTGCGGTCGTAGTTGACGGCGCCTTCCAGCCGCAGGTTTTTCAGCAGCGACAGTTGCAGGTTGAGGTTGCCGCTGAAATTCCCGGTTTTGGTCTTGTTGAAACCTCCGGCTTCGCGCACGGCGTCGTCGTAGAACCAGTCGGTCCAGCCGTATCCCTCCATCTTGGCGTTGACCATCGGGCTCATGGCCACGATCCGGTAGAGCGTGTTGCCCGTGCCGTCCACCAGGTCGTTCTTGACGCCCGAATACCCGGCGACGTTGGCCGAGATTTTCAGCCGGTCCTTGAACAGCGAGCTGGTCGTGTTGATGCGGAAGTTATACTTGTCGTACTCCGTGCCTTCGAGGATGCCGTCCTGCCCCAGGTAGCCCATCGACAGCGTGTAGGCCAGCTGGTCGGTGCCGCCGTTGAGCTTCACGTAGTGGTTGTGCAGGATCGCGGGCTTGAAGTAGAAGTCGGCCCAGTCGCGGTCGGGGTAGAGCGCCGGATCGTCGCCCTTGCGGAAATGCTCGATGTAGCTCTGGCTGTAACGGGGCTGCTGGCCCGAGTTGAGGCACGCCTCGTTGTAGAGGTTCATGTAATCGACCGATCCGAGCAGGTCGGGATAGCGGGTCACCTGCTGGACCGAGACGTATCCGTTGTATTCGACCTGCAAGCGGCCCGAACGGCCCTTCTTCGTGGTGATGAGGATGACGCCGTTGGCGGCCTTGTTGCCGTAGATGGCGGCCGAGGCGGCGTCTTTCAGGACCGACATCGACTCGATGTCCTTGGGGTCCACTTTGTCGAACGACGATTCGAATCCGTCGATGATGACCAGCGGCGACGAATCGTTGAGCGTGCCGATGCCGCGCACGGTGATCGTGCCGCCGTCGGCTCCGGGCTGGCCCGAGGTCTGGGTCACCTGCACGCCCGTGATCTTGCCTTGCAGGGCCAGCGATACGTCGGTGATCGGGCGGTTCTTGAAATCGGCGGTCGAGACCGTCGATACGGCGCCCGTGAGTTTCTCCTTGCTGGTCGTGCCGTAGCCGATGACCACGACGTCCTGCACGGCGAGGGCGTCCTCTTCGAGCGTGATGTCGGTGCGGGTCATGGCCTGCGTCACCTTGAGCTGCTGTTTCTTGTAGCCGAGATACGATATTTCGATCGTCTCGCCGACACGGGCCGTGATGGTGAACGTACCGTCCGTGCCGGTCGTCGTTCCGGCCTGCCGGCCCAGGACAGCTACGACGACGCCCGTGATCGGGTTGTGCTGTTTGTCCGTGACCTTTCCCTGGATGCGGACCTCTGCGCCGGACTGCGCATGCACGACCAGGAGGAAGAGCCCGGCCAGCGCCGTGAGCCACAGACGCAAATGGGTGCGATAGCTGTGTTTCATGTTCAACGTTTTTTAGGTTGGTAAGTTTGTTTCATATGCGGTAGGTTGGTTTTGCATTCGGTCACTCTTCCCAGCGCCAGCGGTCGCGCCATTCGACGCGGAATCCCTCTCCTTCGAACCGTACGGGCAGCCACACGTAGCGTCCGTCGGCGGCGTCGGCCGGGTTCCAGCGGTCGCCCATGTAGATATAGCGGTCGGTGCCCGCCACGGCGACGACGAAGGTGCTCTGCGAATTGTAGGTGGTCTCGGCTCCGGGGCCTTCGCAGGGGTTTCCGAGCTCCCGCCACGGGCCCCAGACCGATTCGGCGACGGCCGAGCGGGCGGCGTTGGGGGCCCAGCCCGTGCAGCCCGACATCATCAGGTAATAGCGCCCGCCGCGTTTGAAAAGCGCCGGGGCCTCCATGAACCTCCCGACGAAGAACCTCGCGTAGCGGCCGCTGTGGGCGAGGTAGTCGTCGGTCAGCTCCGAGATGTGGAGCGTGCTGTTCTCCTCCGAGGAGTAGACGTGGTAGGCGCGGCCGTCGTCATCGACGAAGAGCGTCATGTCCCGGGCCATCTGTCCCTGCGCGGCATCGCGTCCCACGAGGTTCAGCGAGTCGGGGTGTTCGGGCAGGCTGCCGCCGTCGAAGCGCATCCCCGCAGCGCGGCTCTTGCCGAAATGCTGCGGCAGGGCGTTGACCGGATAGACCCCGGCGTCGGGGCGTCCGGCCCGCAGGAAGGTGTAGGGGCCCGTTGCGCGGTCGCTGACCGCCACGCTGCTCAGGGCGCCCGTGTATCCGGCCCCTTTGGGTTCGAGGTGGAACCACATGACGTATTTGCCCGTGCGGGCGTTGCGGATCACCTTCGGGCGTTCGAGGATGCAGCCTTTTTCGATCGGACTGCCCGAGCCTTCGGGAGCCACGGCCAGGGCGATGCCTTCGTCGCGCCAGTCGTAGAGGTTCTCCGAGGAGTAGCAGTGTACGCCGATCTGCGCGAGGTTGCCCGCCTCGCCTGCGGTCTTGTGCTCGCCGAACCAGTAGTAGCGGCCTTCGTCGTAGAGGATGCCGCCTCCGTGGGCGTTGATGACGGCGCCGCCGGTGTCGGTCCAGACCGCTCCGGGCCGGAACTCCGGGCGGGTGCAGCCCGCGGCCGCAAGAATCAGCCACAGGGCTGTGAACAGGGTGGAAGTGCGCATGGGTGTCGTTATTGTTTGTAGTAGTAGGTGTTGGGTTTCTCGACCGTCGCGTCGGCGAATCCCGGCTGCCCGGGGGCCATCCGGACGCTGCCGCAGCCGACGGCGCTCACCTCGGCCGTGCGGTCGCCTTCGAAGCTGTTGCCCGAAATCTCGGCCTCCCGGCAGTGTTGCAGGTCGATGTACGACAGCCCGTCGAAGATCGGCGGATAGTCGCTCTGGATGAAGCGGTTGCCGCGGATTTCCACCCGGTCGGCGCTCAGGGCGTAGATCACCTGCGAGTCGAACGTGCGGACGGTGTTCTGTTCGAAGACGATGCGTCCGTGGTAGTGGAAGCCGCCGCCGCGGCCCGAGGCCGGAATCTCGGGCGAGATCTGCAATACCGACTGGGGATTTTCGCCTCCCGTGCCCATATTGACGAAGGTGTTGCGGCGGATGACGACATCGCCGACGCTGCCCGATTCGAACCACGAATTGGCGTCGCCGGCGATCAGCACGCCGGCCATCATCGACGAAAACCGGTTGTCCTCGACCGTCACGGGGCGCGGCGTCGAGATCAGGATGCTTCGCGCGCGGTTGTTGCGCACCGTGCAGCGGCGCATCTCGACGGCGGGCATGTTGCGGGGATTCTCGACGGCGAGGTGTTCCGACGGCGGGGTGGCGAGGGGGCCCGCCGCGCGGATCGTCCACCGCTCGTCGCCGAGGGGCCGGGCTTCGGCCGCCACGAAGGTCTCCAGCGGGCGAAGGCTGATGCGGTCGATCAGCCGCAGGGTGTCTCCGGCGCGGGCGAAGTCGAACCCCTGCTGCTGGACGTGCCCGAAACGGGCGGTCAGCCGGTCGCCGGAAAGCGTGTCTACGGCCATGTAGGTTCCGTGGACGTTCGTGGCGTCGTCGAGCATGTTCTCGAACAGACAGCCGTCGAAGCGGATCGTACCCCGGCAGTTGACGAAGTGCGTGGCGTCGGCCGAGGCCGAGATGAAGCGTCCGGAGCCCTCCCGCAGACGGACATCGTATCGGTCGAGCGTCACGTCCTCGGTGTTCTCGCAGATCAGCGCCATGGCGCCCGAGGCGTGGACGGTCGTTCGCTCGATCCGCAGGTCCCGCGTGCGGTGCACGACGATGCCCGGACAGCGGCGGTTGTTGCGGAAGGGGCCTTTGTCGGCGTAGACCGAGCCCACGGGCGGCAGTTCCGGGGAGAGGAATCCCGTCAGCCGCACGGTGTCGGGGCCGAGCATCGCGGCCGTCAGTTTCCGCTGCCAGTAGGGATGGAGGAAGCGGGCCGTGTTGTAATAGGGGGCATGGGTAAGGGTGTCGAAGACGATGTTGTCGCCCTGGGTCTGCTCCCAGCCGTAGCCCGAGAAGATCAGCTCTCCGTCCTCGACCCGCACGGGGTTGCCGCTGGTGATTTTCAGGTCGATACTGCGTGTCGCGGCGTCCTGTGCGATCACGCGGCCTTCCAGCACGAACGGCACGTCGTAGTCGATCGTGACGCCCCGGAGGGTGATCTCCTCGCAGCTGTCGATGTAGAAAGGGATCAGCTCGCCGTGGAACCGGAACTCGGTGTCGTGCCCGCAGACGGTGACGCGGCGCATTCCCTCCATGCGGAAGGCGATGCGTTTGGTTCCGTTGTCGTTGTTCGACACGCGCAGGAACTGCTCTTCGGCCTGCTCGGGATAGAAGTCGTAGACGCCGGGTCCGAATTCCAGCGTGAACGCTCCTTCGGGGTGTGCGCGGAGGATCTCCCGCACGTATGCGGTGTAGTCGGTCCGGCCGTCGAGCGGGACGCGGATGTGCGCGGGTCGCGTTTCGCAGCCCTGCGCGAAGAGCGCCAGCAGGCCGGCGAGGATCGGGGTCAGTCGTTTCGTATTCATTTGTCGGATGTTATTTGCAGATGATTTCGAGGGGCCTGCCGCCGCGCTGGACGATCTCCGAAGGGCGCATGTGCACGATGCCGATGTTGTGCCCCGGAAAATCGGGGCCGAAGCTGTTGCCGGCGACCCGCACCTTGCGGCATCCGTCCAGAAAGAGGTTGTAAGGACGGTAGAACGGTTCGTAGGTCCGGGTGCGTTCGAGGCGGTTGCGGCTGAACTCCAGCCCCTCGGCCGAGCGGGCGAACAGAACGGCGCAGTCGAAGTGGCGGAAGGTGTTCCCCACGATGCGGATATTGCGGTGGTATGCCTTCGCGTCGGCATCCTGCGGCCGGAAGGAGGGCGAGATCGAGATGACTCCTTCGCCCCAGCCCCAGGGGCCGTCGATGATGTTGTTGCCCGAGGTGTAGCAATCCTCGAAGAGATTGTTCCGGATCGTGATGTCGCATACGGCGCCCGATTCGAACCAGAGCTCCGTGTCGCCCTCGATGAGGACCGCGGCTCCGGCCGAGCGGAAATAGTTGTTTTCGATGAGGACTTTGGCCGGGGTGGTCACCAGAATCGAACGGCCGCGGTTCTGTTTCAGCATCCGGCAGTTGCGCACGGTGAGCCGGGGACAGAGCGTCGCGTTTTCCAGCATGTTTCCCGCCGCGATGCGTCCGGCGACCGGTTCCCGGAAATGCAGCACGTAGTCCCGCGATCCCGCGATGCGCTCCGTTCCGGCCGATGTCAGCGGACGGCCGCGCTGCATGGTCGCCGTATCGAGCGGCCATACCTGTTCGCCCGGGCGGAATCCCTGGTCGCGGCTCGTGGGCGCGATCCGCACGGAGCGTTCGCCACAGACCTCCGCGACGGGGGCGTACATGCCGTGGACGTTGGTGAAATCGTCGCCCGAACCGCTTACCGTGCAGCCGTCGAACAGGATGTCGCCCGTGCAGCCGATGAAGTGCGTGGCGTCGGCGATGGTGCTGAAAACGCGCCCCGACCGCTCGTCGGCCACGATGTCGAGGCCGATCATCGCAACGTCGTGCGAACGGACGCCGAAGACGCCGCAGCTCAGCGTGTGGTGGATCGTCACCTGTTCGATGCGGGTCTGCCGGCAGTCGGCGATTTCGATGCCGTTGGTGATGTAGCGTCCGTGGAAAAAGACGACGACGGTTCCCGGTGCGGGCTTCATGGCCGGGCGGTAGTGGAAACGCACCCGGTTGTTCCCGAGGTCGGTGACCCGGGCCCGGAACATGTCGCGGCCCAGCGGTACGTCGCGCGTCTGGTAGAGCAGTTCGTGCGTCGCGGCGTCGTAGAGGTTCGTATATTCGGGGACGATCCGTTGCAGGCCGTATTCGCCGACGAAGGCCAGGGAGTCGCCCGCCACGACGTAGGGATAGCGCCCGGCGTCGATCTCCATATCTAAATAGGTGTCCGTCGCCGAAACGATCGTCGCCTGCGAGTTGTAGGGCTGCTGCCAGTCGATGCGCACGTTGCGGAGCGTCGTGTTGCGGCATCCCGAGAGCCGCACGGGATTCATCAGCCCGTGGAAGATCCAGTCGCATCCGCCGCCGTCGATCTCCACGCCGTCCGTCTGCGTCAGGGCGAAGGCCGTGGTCGGTTTGCCGGCCGCCTGCCGTTCGGCGTCGGGGTAGAAGTCGTAACGCCCCTCGTCGAAACGAATCTGCAAGCCCCGGACACCCTTGTTTTCCTCGATGATCCGCCGGACGACCGGCAGGGCGTTCCGGCCGCTGCCGGGGTGCAGCCCGTAGTCGGACACCCGCACGGTGCGGCGTGCGGCATTTGCGGCATGCGGTACGAATGCGGCTGTGAGGAGCAGGAGGACGATAAGACGGGTGGGTCGGTTCATGGGTCGTTGTTTCGGTTGCAACAAAAGTAAGCGAACTCGGCCACTTTCGGCTATCCCGATGTTAAGAAATCGTGCAGGCTGGGTTAACGGCGGTTCCGGCGGGACGATTTGAACGAATTTATAGGTTCTGTGAACAAATATGCAATTTCGGCGTGATGTAAATACAAATATATATTGTTAACTTTCGGAAAAATGAGGATGTATGAAACGACTTCTGACCCTGTTGTCATGGCTGTTGCTGCTGCAAACGCCCGTATCGGCCCAGCATGACGGCGTCATCTGGAACTACGAGCATCTGAGCCGCAACGACGGGCTTTCGGGCAACCGCGTCACGGCGCTGTGCGACGATGCGTACGGCCGGATATGGATCGGAACCTCGCAGGGGCTGAACATTTACGACGGACGGAGGTTGCAGAAGGTCGAGGAGTACAACGGGCTGGAAGTATGGTCGTTCCACGATACCGGCGACCGTATCCTGATCGGCACGCCGCGCTTCCTCGGGGTGTACGACTACGCCAGCGGCCGTTTCTCGCGCCTGACCTGCGAGGGCCGCGACGTGGGGTATGTGCGCACGATCGTGCGGGCCGGGGACGACCTGCTGCTCAAGACCCCGAAGCAGCTGTACCGCTGCGACGGCGACCGGCTGACGCTCGTGGCGAGGGAGACTCCCTACGAATATTTCTGTTGCGACAAATTCGGGCAGCTGTGGGGGCTTTCCAAGGAGCGGGTATTCCGCATCGGCGAGGATTTCAGCGTCGCGGCGACCTATGACCTGACCAGCGCCGACCGGTCGCCGCTGGTGGGGGTGAGCCTCTATGCCGATTCCAAGGGGTGCGTTTGGGTCGGAACGATCAAGGACGGGCTCTTCCGCTATAACCGGGCGGCCGACGAGTTCCGCCGCGAGCCCGTCGCCCGGCGGTTCCGTGTTCCGGAGATCGAGAACATCGCCAGCCTGAGCGAGGACCGTTACGACCGGTTGTGGATCGGCCACAACAACGGCGTTGCGGTCTACGACTATAACAACGATTTCTTCTGCAACTACGTCTGCGAACTCAATGACAATGCGGTGCTCAACACCGTGATCTGCATTTTCCGGACCCGCCGGCAGGACATGCTGCTGGGGACCTATTTTTCGGGGCTGTTCCGGGTCGGCAACCTCGATTCGGGCGTGGAGTACTACACGCTGGGCACCTCCGGGCCTTCGCTCCGCACCCGGAACGTCGCGGCCAACGGCATACAGCGCGATGCGCAGGGGAACTGGTGGGTCTCCACCAACAGCGCGGGGATCAACGTGCTTGATCCGTCGGGAGGTTTCCTGCGGCGCATATCGAGCCGCAATGCGGACATCAACGACAATATCCTCTCTCTCCAGCGTGATGTCCGCGGGAATCTGTGGGCGGGGTCCCTCGCCAGCGGCCTCTACTGTCTGGCCCCCGACGGCCGCATCCGCCACTACACCAGCCGCGCCGGCGACACCGTGTCCATTTCGAGCGGAAACGTCCTGCTGTTGTGTCCGCTCAACGCCGATACGCTCTTCGTGGCCACCGAAAAGGGGATCGACATCTACCGCTATGCGACCGATTCGTTCGGGCCGGTCTGCAAATGCGGCAAGGAGGAGTTCGCCTTTTACGACGCGCAGATTCATGGCGACAAGGTCTGGTTCATCAATTTCTGTTCGGTGCTCTGTTACGACCGTCGGCAAAGGCGGATCGAGGAGTTTCAGCTTCCCGAGACCGATACGCGGCCCTACATCCAGTGCGGCTGGGTGGACGGCGGCGGCTGTCTGTGGCTGGGGACGACCAAGGGCGACATCTGGCGCTTCGAGGAGGGGCGTTTCTCGCCTGCCGTGCAAAACCATCCGCAGATCAACGGCGGGATCGCCGGCATGCGCGGCGACGCTTCCGGCAATCTGTGGCTGGCGGCCGGAAACGACCTTTTCCGGCTCGACACGGCCCGGCGCCTGCGCCGGTTCAGCCTCGCCAAAGGCATGGGCATCAACGAATTCAACGTCCGCTCCGGATATGCGGGCCGTCAGGGCGAGATCTGCTTCGGAACGACGAACGGGCTGGTCTGCTTCTGGCCCGCGAAACTCGAAAACGACCTCCGGCAGCAGCCGACGCTTTTCATCTCCGGGCTGAAACTCTTCAACAAGCCCGTGGAGATCGGGGGCGGCGTGCTGAAACTCCCCGTCAACGACACGCAGGAAATCACGCTGGCCCACAAGCAGACCTTCCTGACTTTCGAGGTTTCCGTGATCGACTACGACATCTACCGCACGGCGCCCTATTCGTGCCGTTACCGGTTGGAGGGCTTCGACGACGACTGGTACGAACTGGGGCCGCAGGGCGAGATCACCTACACGGGGCTGCCCACCGGCCGTTACGGCCTGTCGGTGCGGCTGGTCGCGGACGACGGCGGGGTGCTGGCCGAAAAGCGGATCGCCCTCCGGGTCCGGCCGCCCGTGCTGCTCAGCGGATGGATGATCGCGCTCTATCTGTCGGTGCTGGGATTCGTCGTCTGGCAGTTCGTGCGGCTGGTGCGGCGGCAGCGGCATGCCCGGGAACTGGTCGAGCAGGCCCGCCGCGAGCGCGAGACCCGCGACCGGATCAATGCCATGAAGCTCGATTTTTTCAGCAGCATCTCCTACGAGTTCAAGACGCCGCTGTCGGTCATCTCGACCTTGCAGGACAGCGTGCTGCCGCCGCCGGACGGCGATGCCGGGAGCGATCCGGCGATTTTCCGCCGCAACATCGAACGGCTCGACTTCCTGGTCGATCAGCTGCTGGACTTCCGCAACATCGAGTCGCGGAATATCTCGGTTTCGATCCGCAAATACGATCTGGTGCCTTTCCTGCGCAATATCTACGAGACTTTCGTGCCCCTCTACAACCGCAAGCAGATCGCGCACGGGTTCCATGCCGGGGTGGAGTCGCTGCCGATGCTCTTCGACGCCGCCAAGATGGAGATGCTGGTGGGCAACCTGCTGGACAACTCTTTCAAATCGGTGCAGCCGGGCGGCGAGAGCTCGTTGAAACTCACCTTCGACGGGCGGCAGGCCGTCGTCGAGCTGTTCAACAGCGGCCCCTGCCTGACCGAGGAGCAGAAGAAAGCCATTTTCCAGCCCTACAACTCGGCGGGGCTGCCCAACGGCGGCATCGGACTGGCGTTGGTGAAGAGTATCGCCCGGCTGTTCGATATTCGCTTGTCGGTGGAGTCGCTGCCGCAGCGGGGCAACCTCTTCCGGATGGAGATGGCCGTCGGGCAGGATGACGGGGCCGAGCCCGAACGGCCCGACGCCGCGACGGGCATCGTCGGGAGGATCGTCGATAACACGAGCTATTTCGAGGATGTCTCCCAGCCCCGGTTCCTCGATGCCGAGGGGCACCGCAAATTCCGCATCCTGCTCGTCGAGAACGACGCCGATTCGAAACGGGTGCTGGAAAAACGGCTGCAAAAACACTTCCACGTGTCGAGCGCCGCGACGGGCGACGAAGCCCTGCTGCTGCTCAAATCCCAGAGCATCGACGTGGTTATCTGCGACATGCAGCTTGCCGACACGAACGGATTCGACCTGTGCGGCATGATCAAGAACTCGAACCGCACGCGCCATATCCCGGTGATCCTGGAGAGTTTCGAGCTCTCGGGCGAGAACCGCATCCGGGCGCTGCAATGCGGCGCCGACGCCATGTTCCAGAAGCCGATCAACTTGCAGGAACTGTTCCTGCGGCTGAATAACTTGCTGCGGACGAAGGACGTGCTGCGCGACTATTACATGGCGGCGGGCAGTGTCGGGATCACGACCCCCGGACTGAACAACACCGACGAACGGTTCATCCTCTCGGTGACGGATTATATCCACGCCCACCTCGACGATCCGGGGCTGTCGGTCAACGAACTGGCGCGTTTCGCGAATATCAGCCGCACGCAACTCTATCTCAGCATCAAGCGGCTGACCGACCGGACGCCTTCGGACTTCATCCTGCAAATCAAGATGCGCGAGGCGGCCGGGTGGTTGCAAACGACGGCGATGACCGCATCGGAGATCTCCTATAAACTGGGTTACTGCAATCCGAACCATTTCAGCCGCCAGTTCAAGGAGTATTACGGCGCTTCGCCCGGCGAATACCGCCGACGGCACGCGAAGCCCGGGGCGTGAAACGCTCGTCGGTGAAATCAGCCCCGTCGTCGGGGTGATCGGGGCGAACGTCTATTTCATTTGTACGCACGGAAGGCAGCCGGTAAATTTGCGTCAAATGAAAATGCCATGAAACGAAGAGTGTGGATAGCGTGCGTCGCGTTGCTCGGCTGGCAGCTTGCGGCGGCGCAGGACTCGCTGAAGGTCTGGACGCTCGGGGAGTGTCTCGACTATGCGTTGGAGAACAACATCCAGCTGCGGCAGAGCCGCAACGACTATCTTTCGGGGATCGAGGACACCGGGGAGGCCAAAGCCGCGCTGTTCCCGTCGCTGACGGCTTCGGTGACGCAGGGCTTCACGAACTACCCCTCGTCGAACGCCACGGACCGCAACAGTTACACCGGGACATACGGGCTGAACGCCGGCATGACGCTCTACGAGGGCGGCAAACTGCGGACGGCGGTGAAGCGGCAGCAGGTGCAGAACCGCATCGACGCCCTTTCGGTCGAGGAGAGTGCCAACGAAATTCGTATCGCCATCGTCCAATCCTACATGCAGTGCCTCTACGCCGCCGAGGCTGTCACGGTGAACCGCTCCACGGCCGACGCCTCGAAGGCCCGGCGCGACCGCGCGGAGGCGATGTGGCAGGCCGGGTCGATCAGCAAGGTCGATTTCGCACAGCTGGAAAGTCAGTACGCGAGCGACGAATACCAGGTCGTCGTGGCTTCTGCGTCGCTCGACAACTACAAGTTGCAGCTCAAGCAGCTGCTCGAACTCGACATAACGGAGGAGATGAATCTTGCGGCGCCCGCCATCCAGGAGAGTGAGGTGTTGTCAGCCCTTCCCGCCAAAGCCGAAATCTATGCCACGGCGCTGGACGCCATGCCCGAGATCAAACGCGGGGAGCTGGCCGTCGAATCGGCGGAGTTGGGCATCAGGCAGGCGCGCGCAGGATTCTTTCCCTCCGTTTCCCTCTCCGCGGGCATCGGCACCGGGCACATGTCGGGCGGCTCGTTCGAAAGCGGTTCGCAGGTCTGGAACCGCTTCAACGAGAACGTCGGGCTCTCGGTGAGCATCCCGATCTTCTCCAACCGCAAGAACCGCACGGCGGTCAACAAGGCGCGCATCGCCGTCTCGAACAGCCTTCTGGAGCGGCAGAGCCTCGAAAAGGAGCTGCTCCGGGAGGTGGAGTCGGCCTATCTCGACGCCGTGTCGGCCCAGTCGCAGTATGTCGCCGCCTGCGAAAAACAGCGCTATGCCCAGCAGAGTTGCGACCTCACCGACGAGCAGTTCCGTGTGGGGATGAAGAACACCGTGGAGCTGATCACGGCGCAGAACGAACTGACGGCCGCCCGGCAGGAGGTCCTGCAAGCGAAGTACATGGCGCTGCTCAACATCGAACTGCTCGACATCTACCAGGGAAAATAAATCAAACACCATAATCACGATGAAAAAACGCAACATCCTGATCGGGGCCTGTGTCCTCGTCGTCGTCGCCGGCCTCTGGATCGCGCTGCGGCCGTCGGAAAAGAGCGGCATCACGCTGGAAACCGCCCCGACCGAGCGCATCACCATCCGCAACTCCGTGACGGCGACCGGCACGGTGGAACCCGTCACCGAGGTCGAGGTCGGCACGCAGGTGTCGGGCATCATCGACAAGCTCTACGCCGACTACAACGACGTGGTGAAGGCCGGGCAGCTGATCGCCGAGATGGACAAGGTGACCTTGCAGGCCGAGCTGGAGTCATCGCAGGCCGAGCTGGCGAGCTGCAAGACCGAGTACGAATACCAGCTGAAGACCTACGCCCGCACGAAGACGCTCCACGAAAAGGAGCTGGTGAGCGACGCCGAGTACGATCAGGCGTACTATCTCTACGAAAAGGCCCGCAACGCCTACGAGCAGGCCAAGGCGGACATCGTCAAGGTCCGCCGCAACCTGGGGTATGCGACCATCACGTCGCCGATCGACGGTGTGGTGATCAGCCGCGCCGTGGAGGAGGGGCAGACCGTGGCCGCGGGGTTCGAGACGCCGACGCTCTTCACCATCGCCGCCGACCTGACGCAGATGCAGGTGGTGGCCGATGTCGATGAGGCGGACATCGGGCAGGTGGCCGACGGACAGCGTGTGCAGTTCACCGTCGATGCCTATCCCGACGACACGTTCGAAGGCACGGTCGAGCAGGTCCGTCTCGAAGCGACGACCGAGTCGAGCGTGGTGACCTACGAAGTGGTCATCACGGCCTACAACCCCGATCTGAAGCTCAAACCGGGGCTGACGGCCAACGTCACGATCTTCACGCTGGAGAAGGACGACGCGCTGGCCGTTCCGACCAAGGCGCTGCGCTTCGTGCCCGATGCGGAACTGCTCGGGGAACTGGGCCTGACGGTCGAACAGCCTGCGGAGCAGACGGTTGCGGGCCGGCGCGAAATCTGGGTGAAGGAGGGGCAGACGCTTTCGGCGCGGTTCGTCGTGACGGGCGCGGCGAGCGGCGACCGGACCGAGATCGTCGAAGGGCTTTCCGACGGCGACGTGGTGGCCGTGGGGCTGACGGCCGCCAGCGCCGCTCCGGCAGCCGCCGTCGAACGCAGTCCCTTCATGCCCTCGGGCCCCGGGGGAAACAAAAAGAAATAACCATGAAAGAGGTCATCCGGCTGGAAAATATCCGGCGCGACTTCCGGGTCGGCGACGAGACGGTGCACGCCCTGCGCGGGGTGTCGTTCACCATCGAAGAAGGCGAGTTCGTCACCGTCATGGGCACGTCGGGATCGGGGAAATCGACGCTTCTCAACACGCTGGGATGTCTCGACACCCCGACCTCGGGCGAGTACTTCCTCGACGGCGTTCCGGTGCGTTCGATGGACAAGAATGAGCGGGCCGTGCTGCGCAACCGCAAGATCGGATTCGTCTTCCAGAACTACAACCTGCTGCCGAAGAGCACGGCCATCGAGAACGTCGAACTGCCGCTGATGTACAACTCCCGCTATTCGGCGGCGCAGCGGCGCGAACGGGCCGTCGCGGCGCTTACGGCCGTGGGGCTCGGCGACCGCCTGCTGCACAGGAGCAACCAGATGTCGGGCGGGCAGATGCAGCGCGTGGCCATCGCCCGGGCGCTGGCGAACGATCCGGCGGTGATCCTCGCCGACGAGGCCACGGGCAACCTCGACACCCGCACGAGTTTCGAGGTGCTGGTGCTCTTTCAGGAGCTCCACGCCGCGGGCCGCACGATCATCTTCGTCACGCACAACCCCGAGATCGCCCAGTACAGCAGCCGCAACATCACGCTGCGCGACGGGCGCATCACGAGCGACATCCGCAACGGGAATATCTTACGCGCAGCCGACGCCCTGGCGCAGCTGCCCAAACAGGAGGAGTAAACGATGAATTTCACCAATCTGTTCCGAATAGCCGTCAAGGCGCTGAGCAACAACAAGCTGCGCGGATTTCTCACGATGCTCGGCATCATCATCGGCGTGGCGTCGGTCATCACGATGCTGGCCATCGGCCAGGGGTCGAAGCGCAGCATTCAGGCCGAGATCAGCGAGATGGGGTCGAATATGATCATGATCCACCCGGGCGGCGACCGGCGCGGAGGCGTGCAGCTGAGCGCCGACGACATGCAGTCGCTGAAGATCAAGGATTTCGAAGACATACGGGCCGACACGCGCTATGTGACCTACGTTTCGCCGGCGGTCAACAGCTCCGGGCAGGCGGTTTACGGGGCGAACAACACCCCGACGACGGTCTACGGCGTGAACCTCGACTACCTCGACATCCGCCGCTACAAGGTGGCCGACGGCGACGTGTTCACCGAGCACGACATCAAGACCGCCGCCAAGGTGTGCCTTATCGGCCAGACGGTCGTCGATGAGCTCTTCACCAACGGGGAGAATCCCGTCGGGAAGGTCATTCGCTTCGGGACCATTCCGTTCCGCATCGTCGGGGTGCTCGAAAGCAAGGGCTACAACAGCATGGGCATGGACCAGGACGACCTGATCATCGCGCCCTACACCACCGTTCAGAAGCGCATCCTCGCCATCACCCACTTGCAGGAGATCGTCTGCTCGGCGCTGAGCGAGGTCTACACGGACGACGCGATCGGGGAGATCACCGACATCCTGCGCACCAACCACCGTCTCAAAGCCGATGACGACGACGATTTCTCGATCCGCTCGCAACAGGAGCTGTCGTCGATGCTCACCTCGACGACCGACATGATGACCGTGCTGCTGGCCGCCGTGGCCGGAATCTCGCTGCTCGTGGGAGGCATCGGCATCATGAACATCATGTATGTCTCCGTCACGGAGCGCACACGGGAGATCGGCTTGCGGATGTCGATCGGGGCCAAGAGCCGCGACATCCTCGCGCAGTTCCTCATCGAGTCGATCCTTATCAGCGTCACGGGAGGTCTGATCGGCGTGGTGTTCGGCGTGGGGGCCGCCGTCGTGGTCAATGTCGCCGCGGCGTTCCCCATCTACATTCAGCCGTGGAGCGTCTTCCTCTCGTTCGCCGTCTGCACCCTTACGGGGGTCTTCTTCGGGTGGTATCCGGCCCGGAAGGCCGCCATGCTCGATCCCATCGAAGCCATTCGCTATGAGTAAATTTTTTTTCGTACATTTGTCAATATGACTGCTTCGCAATCGAAATACAGAGCCTGGCTCGTGCACTTCACGGCCTGGGCCGTGATCTTCGGCATGCCGCTCTTCGTCACGGGACCCGACCGTCCGCTGCTGAGCGGCGGGGAATACCTGCGGTTCCTGCTGATCCCGCTGTCGTTCATGGTGGTGTTCTACACGAATTACCTCGGGCTGATCGACCGCTATCTCACCACGCGGCGGTTCGGACGCTTCGCGGGGTACAACGTTCTGCTGATCGGAGCCGTGATGATCGGCGTGCACCTGCTGTTCCGCTACGTCCTGCCCGACACGGGGCACCGTCCGCCGATGGAGCGGACGTGGCAGGACGCCCTGCGGTTTTTCGCCGGAAACGCCGTCCTCTACCTGCTGGTCGTCGGCGCCGGCGTGGCCATCCGGATGACGGGAGGCTGGTACCGTGCCGAGGCGGCCCGGCAGGAGCTGGAGCACAGCCGTACCGAAGCTGAATTGCAGAATCTCAAAAGCCAGCTCAATCCCCATTTCCTGTTCAACACGCTCAACAACATCTATTCGCTCATTCAGATCGACGTGGACCGGGCCCAGCGGTCGGTCCACGAACTGAGCAGCCTGCTGCGCTATGTCCTCTACGAGAGCAGCCGGCCGACGGTGCCGCTGAAAGCCGAGGTCGAGTTTCTGCGCGACTACATCGAGCTGATGCGCATCCGCCAGCCCCGCCACGTGCGGGTCTTCGTCTCGCTGCCCGAGGAGCCGAGCCCGACGCCCGTCGCGCCGCTGCTGTTCATTTCGCTGGTCGAGAACGCCTTCAAGCACGGGGTGAGCAACGAGAAGCCCTCCTACGTGACGATCGACATCCACGAGGAGGGGCGGCGGCTCGTCTGCCGGATCAGGAACAGCTGTTTCCCCAAGTCGGGCGATTCGGACCGCAGCGGTTCGGGAATCGGGCTGACGAACCTTTCGAAACGGCTGGAGATGATCTACCCGGGACGCTATACTTTCGAATACGGACAAGCCGGCGACGCCTATCAGGCGCTGCTGTGCATCGAACTGCCGGATGAATGAAACTGAGCTGCGCGATAATCGACGATGAGCCGCTGGCCGTGGAACTGATGGAGTCGTACGTCCGGAAGACCCCCTTTCTGGAGTTGCAGGGCTCGTTCGGCAGCGGCGTCGCGGCCTTCGGCATGCTGCGCGACCGTCCGGTCGATCTGCTTTTCTGCGATATTCAGATGCCGGGGCTGAACGGCGTGGAGTTCTCGCGGATGCTCCCCGCCGACACGCGCGTGATCTTCACCACGGCTTTCAGCCGCTATGCCGTCGAAGGATTCCGGGTCAATGCCGTGGATTACCTGCTCAAACCGATCAGCTACGCCGACTTTCTGGCCGCGGCGCAGAAGGCCCTCGAATGGTTCGAACTGAAACGCCGTGCCGGAGCGCCCGCCGACGACCTGCGGAGCATCTTCGTCAAGACCGAATACCGGCTGCGGCAGATCGAGCTGGAGCGGATTCTCTATATCGAGGGGCTGAAAGATTACGTGAAGATCCACGTCGAGGACGAACCGCATCCCGTCTTGTCGCTCATGAGCCTGAAATCGCTGGAGGAGCAGCTTCCCGCCGACCGTTTTATCCGCGTCCACCGCTCCTACATCGTGCAGCCCGCGAAGATCCGCACCATCGAGCGCAACAGCATCGTTTTCGGCCGGGAGCGCATCCCGATCTCCGAAAACTACCGGCAGGCTTTTTTCGACTTTCTGTCCGACCGTTCCCTGCTGCTCTGAGACGGGGCCGCTAAAAAATCGGCGGGATTGCCGCGCTCCCCGGATTATTTGTCTATATTTGCAAGGCACGGATACTGACTTTGACAGGGAAGAGACGGATGGTTATGATGAAAAATCAGCTCATAAAGGCGTTTCAGCGGGGCGAGGAGTGGGCCTTCCGGAAGGTTTACGAGCAGTTTTTCAGCCCGCTGTGCATCTATGCCGTCAAGTATGTGCGGGATGCGAGCGAGGCCCAGGACATCGTGCAGGATGTTTTTGCCGCTCTCTGGCTTCAGCACGACAACTTCAACAATTATTACACGATCCGTTCGTTTCTTTATATATCCGTCCGCAACAGGTCGCTCAACCTGCTTAAAAAGAACTCGCTGACCACCGAAAAGATGATCCGCGTGCAGCAGAACTCGCTTTCCGAAGCTCAGGAGTCGGAGATGGTCATCGAAACCGAAGTGGAACGGCGGCTGATGGCGGCCGTCGAGGCGCTGCCGACCGAGTGCCGGCGGGTGCTGATCCTCTCCATGGAGGGCAAGTCCTACCAGGAGATCGGCGAACTGCTCCATATAGCCATCAACACGGTGAAGAACCACCGCATACGGGCTGTGAAGAAGCTGCGTGAAAAGATGTTGTGAACCCTGAAAAGACCAACCGCGAAAACCGATTATAGCATGACTGATGAATTGATGATCTCCGATCTGATCTACAAGGAGCTGATCGAAGAGATAACGCCCGAAGAGAGCCGTGTCCTGAAAAAGTGGCTCGAAGAACCGGCGAACCGGGCCTTGTACGACCGGATCAGGCAGAAAAACGGCCTGGGCAGGCGGCTGTGCGAATATGTGGATGTCGATTCGCAGAAAGACTTTCGCAGCACGCTGCCCGCGCCTGCGCCCGTCGCTCCCCGCCGGGGATTGCGCTATGCCCTGTATGCCGCGGCGATCGTGCCGCTGCTGGTCGCGGTGACCTTCTTCGGCGCGAGGTTCGGCGGGAGCGGCCGGACCGATGTGCGCCATCCCGAAATCATGCACAACAGCGAGGGGGCCCGACTGATCCTCTCCTCCGGGCAGGTCGTGGACCTGGCGGACGACGAGGGGCGTCCCGTCGTTCTGGCCGAGGCGAATGCCGTCGTCGATGCCCGCGACGGCGAGCGCACGCTCTCCTACAAAAAGCCCGAAGCGGCGGCTCCGGCCGCGGAAGCTCCGGTCGTCGCGGCGGCTCCCGCCCTGCATACGCTGGTCGTGCCGCGCGGCGTGAATTACAATGTGGAACTTTCCGACGGAACCGTCGTTTACCTCGACGCCGATTCGCAGCTCGAATACCCCGTTTATTTCGCCGGGGAGCGGCGCGAAGTGACGGTTTCGGGCCGGGCCTATTTCGATGTCGCCCACGATGCGGAACATCCGTTCATCGTCCGGACCGGCCGGACCGAAATTCAGGTCTTCGGCACCGAATTTTGCGTTTCGGCCAAGGGGGCGCAGAGCGTCACGACCCTCGTGAAGGGCAGCGTCGGGCTGTTCGATGCCGGCAGCGGCGAGCGGCTGGCGGTGCTGACGCCCGGACAGCAGGCCGTCGTCAGCGGCGACCGCTGCGAGGTCCGGCAGGTCGAAACGCTCTATCAGACAGCCTGGAAGGACGGCTATTTCATCTTCGAATCGAAGCCCGTGGGCAGTATCATGGAGGAGCTCTCGGCATGGTACAACATCGACTACGTGCTGAAAGACTCCCTGCGGGATATCAATATCACGGCGCGGATCAAGCGTTACGACGACATCGAATCCGTGTTGGACATCCTCTCCAAGACCCGCAGCGTGAACTTCAAACGCGACGGGCGGGTGATTACGGTTATGAATTGAAACCGCCTCCGGTAAAAGTCCTCATTTTTTGGTGAAATTCCGGCCGTTCGGGTAGCCCGGGCGGCCGATTTGTTTGTTATATTATACAAAGTGTAACTTCGGTTCGATACCGATAAATGAGCCCATCATGAAAAAACCGTTCCTTTTTTCCGCTGCGGCATTGCTCCTGCTGACGGGAGCCGCGGCGCCCGAAAGTCCCGAGTACACCGTGTCCAAACATCATAACGGGCCGGAACTCTATTACTGCTATGCCGATACGGCGGGCAACCGGCTCAACGATGTCCGTTACGCCGAGGCGCATCCTTTCTGCGGCGACCGGGCCCTGGTCCGCGAGACGAAAAAGTACGGCTACATCGGCCCTGCGGGTGAACTGGCGATTCCTTATCGGTTCGATGCCGCCCTGAATTTCGGCGATCTGGGCTTCGACAAAGACCTGGCTGTCGTGCGGTTTGCCTTCCGCGACGAACTCCGCGAATTCATAACCCCGTGGACGTACGGCGACAGCGAAATGGTGCTGATAAACCGCCGGGGCGAAGCCGTTACGCCCCGTTATGAGGTGATCCGCCCGGTGGCGTACGGGTTGGCCGTGGTCGTGGAGACGCGCCGCAACCACGGACTTCCGGTCGAAATCGCCGAGCCGAACGAAGTCCCCGACGCCTGCAAGTGGGGCTGTATCGACAAATGCGGCCGGGAGGTCATTCCCTGCATTTACGACCGCATTTTCGGGATCGGCGAATCGCTGTTGCTGGCGCAGAAGGAGGGCAAGTGGGGCGCCGTGGACAGCCGTGGGCGGGAGGTCATTCCGTTCATTCACGATTCCTGCCGTTACAGGAACGGGCGCGAGCCGGTTTTCAGCTCCGACCGGGACGGCGGGTGGCCCGACGTGAGCCGGGTTACGCCCGGAAAGGGGCGGATCGACATGTATGCCGGCGGGAAAAAGAGCGTTTTCGACGGGCTCGGCCGGAAACTGAAATAGCCTTTGTCCTGCGGCTCGTGTCCGAAATCTCTCCGCATGCCCGGAGACGGAAAAACGACGGGATTCGGCATAACCGGCAGAAAATAGGAATAATCCGTCACTGAGCCGCTTCGAAGGCCGATTTCAGGTTACGGATTGAAACTTCGCCGGAATAAAAAATCACTTTTTTTGCAAAAATAAGCCGTTCGGGATAGCCCGAACGGCTTATTCAATTGTTATAATAATCGTGCGAGGCAGCCCGATTCCGCTTCGGGTGCCTCGGCGGTTAGGTTAGTATTAATCCTTAAACTTTTGCGTATGAAGAAATCTTTACCTCCGGAAAAGGAAATCAGAGAACGTTCCGGCTGCGGAACACGGATGGCGGTGAAACGGCTGCTGTGTCTTGCCGTACTGCTGATTTCCGCACTTCACGTATCCCCCCCCCTCGCTTACGGCCAGCCCAAAAAGCTCTTCACGCTCACGATTCGTGACGCTTACCTGACCGAACTTTTCCTGCAAATCGAGAAGCAGAGCAACTATTCGTTCGTCTACCAGACGGACGACATCGAGGCGCTGGGCAAAAAGAACTTCTCGTGCGTGCGTTCCGATCTCGAAGCGATCCTCAAACGGTGCTTCACGGGGACGGACCTCGTCTGGGAGATCACCGACGACCATGTCGTCATCCGCCACAAGGAGGGCCAGCAGGCCAAGTCGGACCGGGTGACGATCGAGGGCCGCGTGCTGGACGAGTACCGCAAGTCGCTCGCCGGCGTCTCCGTCGTGGTCAAGGGCACGCGCTACGGAACCACGACCGATGCGAAGGGCGAGTTCAAGATCGTCGCGCCCCGTCAGAAGGATATGGTCGTCCGGTTCTCGTTTATCGGCATGACGCCCCAGGAGATCAACTACGTCGAGGGCAAAAAACTGTATGTGAACCTTCAGCAGTCATCGACCGACATCGGCAACGTCGAGGTGGTCCACACGGGTTATCAGGAGCTGACGCCCCGCGAAATGGCGGCTTCGATCGTTTCGATCAAGGCCGAGAACATCTATAACCCCGGCCTTTCGACCATCGACCAGATGCTCGAAGGACAGGTTCCGGGCCTGACCTACATGCAGAGCAGCGGCCAGCTGGGAGCTGCGCCGAAGCTGCGCATCCGCGGTACGACGACCGTCCTCGGTTCGCAGGAGCCCCTGTGGGTGATCGACGGCGTCGTGCAGAGCGATCCCGTGAACATAGACCCCGAGCAGATCAACGACCTCGACTTCGTGAACCTGCTGGGCAACGCCGTGTCGGGCCTGAACCCCGAGGACATCGACCAGATCGACATCCTGAAAGACGCTTCGGCCACGGCGCTCTACGGAAAGAGCGCCTCGAACGGCGTTATCGTCGTGACGACCAAGCGCGGCAAGCAGGGCCCTCCCGTGGTCACCTACTCGTTTTCGGGCACTTTCACCCAGCGGCCCCGCTATACGGACCGTTCGGTCGATGTGATGAACTCGCTGGAGCGCACCTCGTTTTCGCGCGAGCTGATGAACAACCGGCAGGTCTATCCCAACATCACGTCGTGGCTCGGCTACGAGGCTTCCTACCGCGACTACATGAACGGCAGCATCGACTACAACGAATTCGCACGTCAGGCGAGCTACTACGAGACGCTCAACACCGACTGGTTCGACCTGCTGATGCAGAACGCCTGGTCGCACCGCCACACGCTGAGCCTTTCGGGCGGAACCTCCAATGTCCGCTACCACGCTTCGCTGGGTATGAACAACCAGCAGGGTTCGACCCTGGGCGAGAAGAGCAAGACCTACACGGCGACGTTCAATCTGACGGGCAACTACAAGCGTTTCAAGGTGACTTTCGGCATGAACGGCTCGGTGACGGACACCGACGGCGAGCCCTCCGACCTTAAGATCAACGACTACGCCTACAACACCAGCCGTGCGGTGCCCGTCTACGATGCGGACGGCAATTACTGGTCCTATCTGAGATCGACCTCGGCGAGTGCCACCAGCACCGGCGACTCCTATCCGTTCAATATCCTCGAAGATATGGAGAACAGCTACCGCAAGCAGAAGAACAACAGCGTGACGGCGCGTGCAGGCGTTGACTACGACATCACCTCGACCTTGAAGATCACTTCGCTGCTCTCCTATTCCGTGTCGAACAACTACACGGGCAACTACCACGGACAGAATACCTGGTACGGGCGGACGCTCAACAAGCGGTTCAACGCTGCGACCGACTCGTGGTATTACGAGAATACGCTGCTGCCCGTCGGCGGCGAGCTGAAAGAGACCCGGACCGACCGCCGCGGCTATTCGGCGCGTGCGGCGCTCGTCTACACCGAGAAGTTCGGCAAGGACGCGCAGCACAAGATCGACGCTTCGCTGGGTACTGAAGTCTCCTCCACCACCTACGAGGGGCTGTCGCAGACCTACCGCGGCTACGACCCCGACCGCGGCAACATCATGCAGGGAGTGACTCTCATCCAGGGTACGGGAACGGAGAATAAAGTCAATTACGATGCATACGCCGACTGGCTGCAAACGGCCGAGGCGATGGGCGTGCGCACGATCAATCGTTCGAACAACCTCGCGGCCTACATGACGCTGGGATACGGCTACATGCAGCACGCCTATTTCAGCTTCAACATGCGCAGCGACTTCTCCAACGAGTTCGGTTCGCGCGCCAATGAGCGTTTCCTGCCCACGTGGGCCCTCGCGGGACGCTGGAACATCACCGAGAACGTGTTGAAGGATGTCCGCTGGATCAATTCGATGTCGCTGCGCGCCTCGTTCGGTTCGCAGGGCAATGTGCCGAGCGTCCCCACGCGGCTGGTGATCAAGGAGGGCGGTTACAACAAATATTTCGACTCCTATTCCAAGAGCATCAGCAAGTGGCCCAATCCCGATCTGAAGTGGGAGAAGACCTACACGACCAACATCGGTCTGGACTTCGCGCTCTTCAAGCGCAAGATCACGGGTACGATCGAGTGGTACTACCGCAAGACCACCGACGCCTACATGAGCCAGAGCGTCTCGGAGGTCAACGGCATCACCAGCTACACGGTCAACCGCGGTACGCTCACCAACCAGGGACTCGACCTGACGCTGAACTTCACGCCGATCAACCGTCTGACGGAGGTCAACGGCGAGATCAAGGGTTTCCGCTGGCGTTTCGACCCCTCGCTGGGTTCGGTCATCAACCAGCTGATCGACAAGGCCGTGCAGACGCCCGAGACGACGCTCAAACACGATAACGAGATCTATTATTCGGAGTATCTGAACGGAACGATTCACGTCGTGGGCCGTCCGATCAACGGATTCTACTCCTACCGTTTCACCGGGCTCGACGGCAAGGACGGGCGTCCGACGTTCGACAATTTCAGCCAGATGGTCACCGTCACCGATCCCCGGACCGGCGAGCAGACGGAGATCACGCGCGCCAAGTGGCTGGACGAGTATTTCGATACCAACCAGCAGCGCTACATGACCGTCATGTCCTATTCGGGCACACGTGTCCCGACGATCCAGGGAAGCCTGCGCAATACGTTTACCTACAACAATTTCACGCTGAGCGTCAACCTGGCTTACAGCCTCGGGTCGAAAATCCGTCTGACGAAACTTTATCCCAACGTCTCGGGAATCAACGGCACCATCGCGCCGCTGCCGACGGAGAACGTCCGCCGCGAATGGCTTCGCCGCTGGCAAAAGGCGGGCGACGAGAAGTACACCAACATTCCGGGCATTCTTTCCGGACGCGAGTTCACGGAGACGCTGAGCCCCTGGTGGCAGAGCGGTGTGTCGGGAACCGACATCAAGAATATCATGACGTATCTTTTCAAGGACGGTTTCGCCCCCAACATCTGGCAGATGTACGACTATTCGGATTCGCGCGTCGTGAGCGGCAACTACCTGAAAATCCAGTCGATTTCGCTGCGCTACCAGCTGCCGCGGAAGTTCTGCAACAGCATCCGGATGAAATCGGGGTATCTGATGTTCACCGGCACCAACCTCTACACGTTCGCCAATTCGCGGCTCAAAGGACAGGACCCGACCACCTCGGGCGGCTCTGCGATCGCCGTGTCGATCCGTCCGACCTACTCGTTTACGCTCAATGTCTCATTCTAAAGTACAGCCCGCTATGAAAAAAATACTTGCTATTCTGTTTTCCGGGGTTCTGCTGGCCGGCCTGCCTTCGTGCGGCGACTTTCTGGAAGAGTACTCCCAGACACTCTCCTATGTGGACGATCTCTCCGATCTCGACGAACTGCTGATCGGCGGCGCCTATCTGGAGGATCGTTCCAAGGTATGCAAATATCTGTGGATTAATTATATGGACGACGACTGCAAGGAGGAGTGGTTCGGACCTAACGAGGGAAACCGTCCCATGAACTACATCCGGGGAATTTACCTCTGGGAGCGCTATCCCTGGTGGGAGGATAAATCGGTGGTGCAGAATACGGCTAACAGAGCTCCCTACGGAGGCAACCCCTCCTGGCAGGACCTCTATGTCAAAATCGCCGTGACGAACGCCGTGATCGAGGAGGTCGAACGTTTTGCCGGGGATTCGAAGACCCGAAACCTCTACCGGCAGGTGAAGGGCAGCGCCTGTTTCCTGCGCGCGCTTTACTACTTCACGCTTACGAACCTCTGGGGGCTGCCCTATGTGGCCGAGACGGCTTCGACGGACCTGGCCGTGCCGCTGAAAACCGAGTCGGCGATCAAGGCCGGCGGTTTCGCGCGCAATTCGGTGCAGGAGCTCTACGACCAGATCGTCAAGGACCTCAAGATGGCCGTAGAGTGCTTGCAGCCCGTCGAGCGCAGCAACAAGCTCTATGCCAACGCCTCGGCGGCGCGGCTGCTGCTGGCGCGGTGCTATCTCTACATGTGCGACTGGGCCGAGGCCCGGAAATGGGCCGGGGAAGTCATCGCCGACGTTTCGAACGCCACGTTCCGCATGTGCAACATGAACGATTTCACGTCCAGCGCTTATCAGACTGCGACTACGGCAGACCGAAGTTTGGCTTGGAGCGAGTACATTTTCCTGAACGGCTGGCAGGTCATACTTATGAATACGACCAAATGTCCGCAGCCCTCTTATTCGGACGAACTTTACGGTTCGTATGCCAGCAACGACCTGCGGAAGAGCTACTGGTTTTTCAAGAAGTCGTCCGGAGGCAATAGCTTTTCGCATTTCCTTTTTCAGGCGAAGATCTCTTATTTCACGCCGCTGAGTTTCACGCTGCCCGAGGCTTACCTGATCGAAGCCGAGGCCGCCGCTATGGAGGACGACTGGACGGGAGCCGCCGCCGCGCTCAAGACGATTCGTGACAACCGCATCAAGACGGGAATGGAGGATGTCGCCTACGAGACCTTTACGGGACAGGAGATGATCGACTTCATCCGCGCCGAACGCCGCCGTGAGCTGGCTTTCCGCGGCTTGCGCTGGTACGACCTGCGCCGCTATGCCGTGCTGCCCAAGTATCAGCTCAAGACCACGATCCGCCATGCCGTTTACGAGTGGGGCGACAACGCCGCCGTGCTGAGCGGTTATCATGAACTGGGCGAATGGCCCGGCGACGGGGGTTGGGTGATGCCTTTCCCGACCTATGCGTTGCAGAACAACGAGGGAATGCTGGTGGACAACGATCGTCCCGACAGAGTGCTGGTACAATAATTTATAATGAGAGAGAATATGAAAAAAGCAATATATGCGGCTGTCGCGGCGCTGCTCGTTGCGGGCTGCGGCAAGGACAAGGACCTGAGCCCGTCGGGGCTGGACCGGAACTGGTTCGCCGTGGAGGATTCGAGCGATCCCGTCGATCACCTCCGCTACGAGATCTATTCGCAGACGGGCGTCACCTTGTTCCGCAATGACACCATCGGCTCGATCGACCGCGGGCTCGACGCGCTGGGCAATCCCTACGTCTACTACGAGGTGCTGGACGTGAACTACGCCATCACCAGCCGTGCCGAGGTCGCCACCTACGAGCTTTCCGAGGATGACGATGCCGTCATCGCGGGTCTCGAACTGATGCGCGACCGGGTGATTCCGATCCTGCCCGGGAAACTCTATCCGCGCTGTTTCCTGCTGGTCGGCCGGCTCGACATCGACCAGAAGAAGAACCGGAAGGGCGAAGCCTCGGCTTACAGGGGGATGATGACGACGGCCGTAGGCCGCCTGAACTCCATCAAAACCATGTCCGAAGCGGAGAAGAAGCGGCTGGCTGCCGAGATCGCGGCCGAGGTCATCTCCGTGTATCTGGTCAACGAGCGTGCCACGGAACTGGAAGATTTCTACGCCAAGGCGGACGCCAGCACGCAGGGCGGCGATAAAATCAGTCTCTACGACTATGTTTACGACATCAAGGAGACGAATTCCAGCGCCACCAGCCCGGTTTTCAAGGACTGGAAGGAGTACGGGTTCCTGGTGTACGATACCTCGGACACCAGCTTCAACGACACCGCGGGTTCGCGGAGCTACAAGACCGTGGGACAGCGCCGCGACGTGGAGACCTTCCTGGTCGAGGTGCTGCTCGGCGACGACGACGGCTTCGGGACCACGTATGCGGACTATCCGCTGATCCTGGAAAAATATGCGCTGCTCAAAGCGCTTTGGGCCGAGATCGGGGAGGAACTGCAATAAAACCAAAACTGCCGATAACTGAATGAGAAACAATCTGTTGCTGGCTTTGTCTGCGTTGTGCGTGCTGTTGTGCTGCACAGCGCCGGCATCGGCCTTTTCGGACCTTCGGAAGAGGGAGTCGAAGAAAGAGCGTGCCGCCGGGGCGAAAAAGCCCGGCAAGTACGAGAAACTGTTTGAAAAAGGGGTTGAGAAGCGCGCCTCCGGGGCATTCGCCACGTTGCACAAGGTGAATGGCAAACTCTATCTCGAATTCCCGCTGGAACTGCTGGGACGCGAGATGCTGCTCTCCTCGGCGACGGTGCAGACCAGCGACAGCCGGTTCTGCATCGTGGGCTACCGGACCCGGACGCCGATGCACCTGCGCTTCACGGTCCGGGACACGCTGCTGACCATCCTCCGGGTCAACGCCCGTCCGGACCGCCCGGACGACGGAAATCCGCAGGCCGCGGCCCTCGCGGCGCAGAACTTCGCGGACCCCGTATGGGAGGGGTGCCGGATTCTGGCCTACAATCCCGACAGTACGGCGCTCGTTTTCGATGCTACCAAACTGCTTTCGGATTGCAGCGACCCTGCGATGGAGCCCGTATCGCCCCATATCGGGACGTATGACCTCTATTTCACCCCGGACAAAAAGCTGACTTCGATTCTCGAACTGGGGGCTTACGACAAGAGCCTTTCGGTGACCACCCGCTTCTCGGGCAGGACCAGCGTCAAGGACAAAGGCGTGGTGATGTACGAAAAATATCCGCTGACCGTCACGGCCCGGCGCACGCTGTTGCTGCTGCCCGGGAACAAGATGAAACCGCGCATCTCCGACCAGCGTGTCGGGGTGTTCCTCACCTCGAAGCAGCGGCTTCCCGACGGTTCGCCGACCGAGACCTACACGTTGGCCAACCGCTGGCGGTTGGAGCCCTCCGATCCGGCGGCTTATGCCCGCGGGGAGCGGGTGAAGCCCGTCGAGCCGATCGTGTTCTATCTCGACAGCCTCTTCCCGCCGGCCTGGAAAGGGGCCATCCGCCGCGGCGTGCTGCGCTGGAACGACGCTTTCGGGAGGATCGGATTCGCCGATGCCGTCGAGGTGCGGGATTTCCCGGCGGATGACCCTGCGTTCGACCCCGACAACCTCGAATACTCCTGTATCCGCTATGTGCCTTCGCAGGTCGAGAACGCAATGGGGCCTTCGTGGGTCGATCCCGCGACGGGCGAGATCATCAACGCTTCGATCCTCATCTGCAACGACGTGATCCGGCTGGCTGCGGCCTGGCGCTTCTTGCAGACCGCGCAGGTCGATGAGCGGGTCCGCACGGCCGACATACCCGAAGAGCTGCTGATGGAGACCCTCAGCGGCGTGGCGGCGCACGAGGCGGGCCACTGCCTCGGACTGATGCACAACATGGCTGCCTCGTCGGCATTCCCCACCGATTCGCTCCGCTCGGCGGCTTTCACCCGCAAATACGGCATCACGCCCTCGATCATGGACTATGCACGTTTCAACTACGTGGCGCAGCCCGGGGACAAGGGGGTGCGGCTCGCGCCCTCGGACCTGGGCGTCTACGACTATTACGCTATCGAGTGGCTCTACCGCTGGTATCCGGGCGATAAGAGCGTCCGCGAGGAGCAGGCCGAGGGCGAGAAGCTGATCGACGCGAAGGAGGGCGACCCGATGTACCGCTACGCGCCCCAGCAGGTGCTGAGCCGCTACGACCCGTCGGCCGTCGAGGAGGACCTCGGGGACGATGCCGTGAAGTCGGGCGCCTACGGCGTGAGCAACCTGAAGCTGATCGCCGCCGGCATGGACGACTGGATCGGCGGCGGCGATCCCGACTACAAGCTGCGCAAGGATCTCTTTCGGAAGATGGTCGATCAGTACCACCGCTATATCTACACGGCGATGCACAACGTGGGCGGCATCCGGCTCGACAACTCCCGCCGTTCGGTCGGGGAGGGGACGCGCTTCGTCTCCACGCCGGCCTCGGTGCAGGAGGCTTCGCTGCGCTGGGTGCTGCGGGAACTGAGCGACTGCGACTGGCTGGTCATGAAGGCCCATGCCACGGGCTATCCGCTGGGCTATTATCAGAATTACATGCAGGAGACGCTGTTCGAGTCCATGCGCAAGCGGCTGATTTCGCTGTGCGCCGGGGTGACCCTGTCGTCCTATCTGGCGCAGGAGGAGCCTTTCACGGTCGGGGACTACCTCGATGTCGTTTACGAGGAGCTGTGGGAAAATGTCGTGGGGCAGAAGCCCCTGACGCCGTCGTGCCGCATCATGCAGCGTCACAGCATCGTCCTGCTCAACTCGAAGATCAAGGCGATGGGCGGTCACGCGCTGTTCATGCTGGCCTATGCGCCCGACGACGCGGACCTGGAACTGTTCGGCCTCGACCGGGCCGCCGCTGAGGAGAGCGCCTCGCTGGGCAAGGGGTACGGCTGGCAGCCGACGATCGACGTTGCGGCGCTCGACGAAACGGAGACGGCCTTCTTCACCCTGCTGACGAAGCTCCGCACGCTGCTCACCGAGCGGATGCCCCGGGTGGCGGAGGACGAAAAGACCTACTACCGGGCCATGCTTTATTCCGTGGAGCAGATGATCGGCTCCCGAAACCTGAAATAACCGCTTCTTCAAGATGATGATGAAATACATGAAACTGATCGCGGTCGTCTGTGCGGCAGCATGGGCGGTCGCCTCGACGCCCGAAAGTTATGCGGGGCCCCGCAAGCGTGCGAAGGAGGGAAAGGAACAGACCGTCCGGAAAACGCCCTACGAAAAACTTTTCGACGGCAGGAAACACACGACCGCCGTCGGCGAGCTGGTCACCCTGCACAAGATCGACGGCAAGGTCTTCTTCGAAATTCCGCTGGCCTCGATGGGGCGGGATATGCTGCTGGGAACGACCCCCGCATCGACGATGTACGTGCGCGGATGCGTCGCAGGGCTCCGGCAGCAGGCGCCGATGCACGTCGCGTTCAATCTGGAGGACAGCACCGTGGTTCTGGTGCGGCGGAATGACGCCTGGCTGCGGAAGGGCGTTTCGGAGCGCGTCGGGACGGCCGTCGCCGCGGTCGGCTGCGACAACATCGTGGGGCAATACCGGATCAAGGTCTGCAACGACGACCGGACGGCCGTGGTGATCGACGCCACGGAGCTCTTTTGCACGGACATTCCGGAACTCTCCCCGATCGGCGAAGGATACGATCCGTTCGATATTTCGGCCGTGATGAAGACCGGCCTGACCCGCGTGACCGATGTCCGGAGCTTGAACGGCGAACTTTACGTCTGCACTTCGACGCAGTACAGCGTGAGCGAATGGCGGTTCATCTTTCCGGTGGCCGTCAATCTGCCCGTGGATGTGGATGTCGTCTTCTCGCTCGTTCCCATGCCCGAGGAAAGCATGCGGCCCCGGCCGGCTGACGACCGTATCGGCCTGTTCACGATCGAAAAGAAGGTGCTCTCCGAGGAGGGCGGGCCTGTCGGCGAGGTGAAGTACGCCGCACGCTGGAACATCGTTCCGGCGGATACGGCGGCCTACCTGCGCGGCGAGCTTACGGACCCGGTGCGCCCGATCACGATGTACATGGACCCGAATATGCCCGAGACGTGGCGCGAGCCGGTGAAGCGCGGCATTCTGAGCTGGAACAGGGCTTTCGAGAAGGCCGGGTTCCGGGAGGTGATCCGCGTGGAGGACTTCCCGAAGGACGACCCTGCGTTCAATCCCTACGGCATCAACACCTCGTGCGTCTGGTACGCTCCGTCGAACATCGAGAATGCCGAAGGACACTTCTGGACCGATCCCCGCACGGGCGAGATCCGCGGCGCCACGATGGTCCTGCACCAGCACGTCGCCGCGAAGATCAACCGCTGGCGTTTCGTGCAGACGGCGCAGATCGACCCCCGGGTCCGCAACGTCGTGATGCCCCGGGAGGTGATGGACGAGTCGCTGGCCTATGTCGCCGCGCATGAGATGGGCCACTGCCTGGGGCTCGCCCACAACATGGCCGGATCGTCGGCCATCCCGGTCGATTCGCTGCGCTCGGCGACGTTCACGCAGAAATACGGCACGACGGCTTCGATCATGGATTACGCCCGTTTCAACTACGTGGCGCAGCCCGGCGACGAGGGCGTGCGGCTCACGCCACCCGAGATGGGCGTTTACGACGAGTATGCCATCGGCTGGCTTTACCGGTTCGTGCCCGACGCCGCGCAGGAGCGGGCGACGCTCGATGCGTGGATCGCCCGGCATGCCGGCGACCCGATGTGCCGGTACGCCGCATTGCAGGACGCATCGTTCAATCGTTTCGACCCCTCGGCTCTGGGCGAGGACCTGGGCGACGACGCGATCCGCGCCGGAGAGTACGGCATCCGCAATCTGAAATATATCATGGACAACCTGCCGTCGTGGATAGGCCCGGACAACGACCCCGACGGGGCGTACCGCAAGAGCGTGGAGACCAAGCTGCTGAAACAGTATCAGCTCTATCTGGAAACGGTGTGGCGCAACGTGGGCGGAATCTACGTCTACAACCGCGGGGACCGTCCCGACGGAGCGCGCTACAAGTGCGTGCCCCGCGAGGTGCAGAAGCGTTCGGTGGAGTGGGTGTTCGGACAGCTGCTCGGCTGCGAGCAGCTCCAGAATCCCGAGGTGTACGAGAAATTCTCCATCAACGTCCCCTCGCCGCTCAAGGCCGTGAACCTGATCATGGGCAGCCTGGGGCTCTCTTACGATATGCTGGCTTACTGCAATGTCCTGTCGGACGATCCCTACACGCTGGAGGAGCTTTTCGACGACATCTACGAGAACGGCTGGAAGAACAGCATCGAGAACCGCAAGCTGACCGCCGCGGACAAGCTCTTGCAGCGCGGCCTGCTGAGAGGTTCCGAACTGCGTATCGCCGGTGTGGGCGGAACCCGTCTGGGCGCGCTCTCGTCCGACAACGGGTTCGGGGACTTTCCCGAGACCGTAGCCGGCATCGTGCCGGACGGCGAAGCGCCGCTTCGCTCCTATGTGCAGCCGATCGTCCCCGGCACCACGCAAAAGCTGTACAGCATGGACGACGAACAGACGCTGAAATTGCTGAAAAAACTGAAGACGCTGTTGGAAAAGCGGGTTGTCGATGCGGCCGATCCCGCCGACATCCCGTTCTACCGGGCCCAACTTTTCTCCGTCAACAAATTATTGAAACCGAAAAAATAAAACCACGCTAAAATGAAGAAGACTCTCTTTATCTGCATGCTCCTTGCGACGGCCCTGCTGTATGCCCAGCCGTCGGCGGCCAAGAGCAAAAAGAAAAAAACGGCCAAGACCGAGCAAAGCCAGGCCGACACGGTCAAAAAGAAAAAGATCTCGCCCTACGAAAAGTTGTTCAGGGGCAAGAAGTGCGTGAAGGCCGACGAGGGCTTTATGACCCTGCACATCGTGGGCAGCAAGCTCTACTTCGAGATGCCCCTCGCCGAGATGGGCAAGGAGATGCTGCTGGCCACGACCGTGACCGAGACCACCGACAACACGGTGGCCATAAACGGCTACAAGGCCAAGACGCCCCTGCACATTTCGTTCTCGCTGGGCGACAGCGTGGTTTACATGCACCGGATCAACTCCCGCGTGAGCTACGATACCGACGACGAGCGGATGCGCAGCGTCGCCGGCCGGAACTACGGCAATCCGATCGTGTCGAGCTACAAGCTGCTGGCCTACAACCGGGACAGTACGGCCGTGGTGTTCGACATGAGCAACCTGTTCAACGGCAGCGACAATTCGACCTCCCCGATCCAGGAGGGCGGCTTCCCGATCCTCCTGCGTGCCTCGGCCAACAAGTCCACCGTGGATATTTACGATGTCAAGTCGTTCGAGGACAACGTCGCCGTCAAGACTTCGATGACCTACAACGTGAGCGCGAAATCCGTGCTGGGCGGGACGCTCTTCTCCGACAAACCCGTGACGCTCAAGGTGACGCGCACGCTGATGCTGCTGCCCGAGGAGCCGATGAAGCCGCGTATCTCCGATTCGCGCGTGGGAGTTTTCCTCACCCTGAAGCAGCACATTCCGGCCGACGGCGAGGAACTGGTTGACTACTCGCTGGCCAACCGCTGGCGGCTGATTCCCTCGGACAAGGAGGCTTACGCCCGCGGCGAGCTCGTGGTTCCGGAGAAGCAGATCGTCTTCTACGTCGATACGCTCTTCCCCAAACAATGGGTGGCACCCATCAAGGAGGGCGCCTTGCGCTGGAACAAGGCTTTCGAAAAGATCGGTTTCAAGGATGCGGTCGTGGTGCGTGATTTCCCGGCCGACGACCCGAAGTTCGATCCCGACAACCTCAAATACTCGTGCATCCGCTACGTCCCCTCGGCCGTCGCCAACGCTATGGGCCCCTCGTGGGTGGACCCCCGCACGGGCGAGATTCTCAACGCCTCGGTGCTGGTTTACAACAATGTGATCAAGATGCTGACCCAGTGGCGTTTCGTGCAGACGGCGCAGGTCGATCCCCGGGTGCGTGCCAAGACGCTGCCCGAAGATGTCGTCTACGAGTCGCTGGCCTATGTGGTGGCGCACGAGGTGGGCCATACGCTGGGCCTGATGCACAACATGGCGGCTTCGGCGGCCTATCCCGTCGAGAAGCTCCGCGACCCGGCCTTCACGCAGAAATACGGCACCACGCCCTCGATCATGGACTATGCGCGCTTCAACTACGTGGCGCAGCCGACCGACAAGGGCGTGAAGCTGACGCCTCCCGAGCTGGGCGAGTACGATTACTACGTCATCAAGTGGCTCTACTCTTACCTGCCGGGCGACAAGAGCGCCCGCGAGGAGGCCAAGACGCTCGAAACGTGGGTGGACGAGAAGGCCGGCGATCCCATGTACCGCTACGGCAAGCAGCAGGTGGCCAGCCGTTACGATCCCTCGGCCTTGGAGGAGGATTTGGGCGACGACCCGCTGAAAGCCAGCCAGTACGGTATCAAGAACCTGCAATATATCTCGTCGCATCTCAACGAGTGGATCACCGACGATCCCACGGCCGAGCACCGCAAGGCATTCTACGATCAGATCGCCAAACAGTATGCGCGTTACGTGAACAACGTGCTCTACAACGTGGGCGGCATCTACCTCACCGAAGCCAAGGACGGCACCAAGGCCCGGCGTTTCGAATCGGTTCCCCGCCAGCGGCAGAAGGAGTCGCTCCGCTGGGTCCTGAAACAGATCAGTTCGAACGAGTGGCTCGACAACGACGACATCTGCCGGCGCTTCGGTCTGAACATGAAGTATTCGCCCGAGATCAACAACGCGCTGGCCGCGACGCTGACCAAGCTCTACATGAACGTGACCCTTTCGTCGTTCGTCGCCGGGAAGGACCCCTACACCGTGGCCGAGTTTTTCGGCGACCTCTATACGGGCGTGTGGGACAGCGCGATCAACAACCGCAGGCTCACCAACGGCGACAAGATCGTCCAGAAGGCCGTCGTCAAGATGATGGGCACTGCGGCCAGCGCCGTCGGTGCGAAGAAACCCTCGTCGCTGGCCGACGGCATGGTCAGCTTCGAGGAGGCTTATGCCCCCTCCGTCGATCGGATACTGCTCTACGGACTGGACGAGGGAGGACAGGCCGCGCAATTTGAATCGGAACTGCGGCGTATCGAGGAGGAGCAGGGCAGCCGCTATGTGGCCGAACGTCTTTTCGAACGGAATTTCGGCTACGGCTACGCCTGGCAGAACTGGGTGCGCTCGACGGTGATCGACGAGGCTCCGGTCTATTATCTGGAGATGATGCTCAAAGTCCGGTCGCTGCTCGCTCGGCGGGTCGATACCGCTCCCGTGCAGGATCGTCCCCACTACAAGGCGATGCTTTACGCCGTCACCCAGATGATCGACCAGACGGATTACAAGTAATATGTGAATCCGCTGCGATGAAATGCCGGACCGGAAAGGCCGCATTCGTACTGCTCCTCGCGGGCGGCACGGTGCGGCCTTTCGCATGGGAGCGGGGCGCCGGGTATCCGGACGCCGGCCGGCGTTGGCCGACGGCTATTTCCCCGTCCGGTAGGCGGTCGGGGTGAGGCCGGTGTGCTCCTTGAAATATTTGCCGAAGAACGACTGGTTGGGAAAGCTGAGGTAATAAGCCACCTCCTGAATGCTCATCGTGGAGTATTTCAGGAGGTTTTTGGCTTCGAGCACGACGTAGTCGTCGATCCAGTCCGAGGCCGTGCGGCCCGTCGTCTTGCGGATGATCGTCGTCAGGTATTTGGGCGTCAGGTGCAGCTGCGCGGCGTAGAACCCGACCGAGCGGTGCTGCATGTAGTGCCTGGCCAGCTCCTTCATGAACTGGTTGAAATACTCCTCGTTGCGGCTGCGGGCCGAGGCGGGCAGGACGGCCGCCGCCGAGATGTGGCGGTCGATGACGCGGCAGACCTTGTAGGCCAGCGTGCGGATGACCGAGCGCATGACCTCGTCGGAATAGAGGTCCGTGCGCGGCGCGGCCCCTTCGGCGTCGATCTCGGCGAACGACCGCGTGATGCCGTTCCACTCCTCTTCGGTCAGCCGCAGGCAGGGCTGCTCCTCGACGCAGAGGAACAGCCGCGACAGCAGTTTGAAGTCGATGTTGATGCGCCGGATGAACTCCTCCTCGCACATCACGGCGTAGACCGAGGATTCGCGCTCGACGGACTCCATTTGCAGGATCGAGCCGGGAAGGTGTACGAAGAGCGTCCGTTCTTTCAGTGTGTGGTGCCGCAGCCCCGAGGTGAAGGTGATCGAACCTTTGGAACAAAAAACGATGGCGAAGGCGTTCAGACGGGTCGGGTAGCGGAACAGGCCGATGTTGAATTCGTCCGTCACATCGACGCGCGAAGCGATCACGCAGCCATCGTAATAGAGGTCTCCCGGGCGCAGGGTGTTGGCTTCGAGAAGCGTGGCGAGCGAGAAACTCCGGATGTTCTTTTCGTTCATTTTATGCTTGATTTTTTCGCAAATATAGTAAATCGGGAAACGGTTTTTCGCCGAAAGGTACGAAATCGAACCAATCGGCGAATTTAACCGACACGGCGGCCTTTTTCAAGAGCCCCTAAAAGGAGAACTTTGCATCGAGAAAATGCGAAATCCATGAAACGAACGATCCTTGCAGCCGCGCTGCTTATGGCCGCGGGCTGTTCATCCCCCGAAAAGGCCCGGACGGTCGATCCGCTGCGGGTCGCAACCGTCGCCGCCGCACCTTCGGCCGATGCCGGAGCCGCGGTTTATGTCGGCACGATCGAGGAGGAGGCGTCGGCCTCCCTGAGCTTCCCGGTTCCCGGAACCGTCGCCCGCACCTTCGCGGACGAGGGGCAGCGGGTGCGGCAGGGGCAGCTGCTGGCCGAGCTCGACCCCACCTCGGCGCGCCGGACCTTCGAGGCCGCCGAAGCGGCCCTGAACCAGGCGAAGGATGCCTGCGAGCGTCTGCGGCAGCTTCACGACGCCGAGAGCCTGCCCGAAATCCAGTGGGTCGAGGCGCAGACGCGGCTTCGTCAGGCCGAATCGGCCTTCGGAATCGCCCGGAAGAACCTCGAAGACTGTTCGCTGAGCGCGCCTTTCGCGGGCGTCGTGGGCCGGCGGCAGGCATCGGCCGGGGAAAATGTGCTGCCGGGCGTTCCGGTGATGACGCTGCTGCGGATCGGGAGCGTCAAGGTGCGCTTCTCGGTGCCCGAGCAGGAGATCGCCGGGCTCGGGGCGGAGAGCCGCATCGGGGTCGTCGTCGCCGCACTGGGCGACCGTGCCTTCACGGCCGGGCGGATCGAGAAGAGCGCCGTGGCGAATCCCGCGGCCCATACCTACGACGTGCGGGCGACGCTTCCGAACGACGGGGGCGAGCTGCTGCCGGGCATGGTGTGCCGTGTGACGGTTTCGCCGGCCGGAGCCGCCGAGGAGATCGTCGTGCCGGTGCGCGCCGTGCAGCAGGCCGGCGACGGCAGCCGCTTCGTATGGACGGTGCGCGGCGATTCGGCCGTGCGCACGGCCGTCACGACGGGGCGTCTGGTGAACGACGGCATCGTGCTGACCGGGGGCATCGCTGCGGGCGACCGCGTCGTCGTGGACGGCATGCAGAAGATCGGCGAAGGCAGTAAAGTGACGGAGCGATGAAAGGTTCGAACAACGTGATCGCATGGTCGATGCGCAATTTCCGCATCACTTTCCTGCTCGTCGGGTGCCTCTTCGTGTTCGGCATCTACGGGCTGGTGCGCATTCCCAAGCAGGAGTTCCCGGAGTATACGATCCGGCAGGGCGTCGTCGTGGGAATCTATCCGGGCGCCACGAGCGAGGAGGTCGAAGAGCAGCTGGCCGAACCGCTGGAGCAGTTCCTGATGACCTATAAGGAGGTGAAGCGTCCGAAGACCACCTCCACCTCGCAGAACGGCATGTGCTATGTGATGGTCGAGCTGGAGGACGACGTGAACGACAAGGACGAGGTCTGGTCGAAGATCAAACACGGGCTGGCGTCGTTCAAGATGCAGCTGCCCTCGGGCGTTGCGGCGCTCGTCGTGAACGACGATTTCGGCGACACCTCGGCGCTGCTCATCACCCTCGAATCGGATACGCGCTCCTACCGCGAGCTGAAAGGCTATATGGACGACCTGAGCGACCGCCTGCGGCGCATCGAGTCGGTTTCGAACCTGCGTCCCTACGGCGTGCAGTCGGAGCAGATTTCGGTCTACGTCGATCGGGAGCGGCTGGCGGCCTACGGCATCGGCGAGAAGGTGATCTCCGCGGCGCTGGCCTCGCAGGGGCTCACGCCGCTGGGCGGTGCGGTGAGCAATGCCGAGACCGAGACGCCGATCCACATCGCACCCTCGCTGGCCGGGGAGCGGGAGGTCGCCGAGCAGATCATCTGGAGCGACCCCGAGGGCCACGTGCTGCGCGTGAAGGACGTGGCGCGCGTCGTCCGCGAATACGACGATCCGGACAGCTACATCCTCAATAACGGCCATCGCTGCGTCCTGCTGTCGATGGAGATGCGCGCGGGATTCAACATCGTGGAGTACGGCCGGGAGGTGGACGAAGTGCTGCACGCCTTCATCGAGGAGGAGCTGCCCGCCGATGTCGAGGTGCAGCGCATCGCCGACCAGGCCAAGGTCGTCGGGGACTCCGTGCGCGGCTTCCTCCGCGACCTGTTCGTCGCTATGGCCATCATCATCGCCGTGATGATGCTCCTCTTCCCGCTGCGTTCGGCCATCGTCGCGGCCATCACCATCCCGCTCTCCACGTTTATCTCGGTGGGCGTCATGTATCTGTGCGGCATCCCGCTCAACACGGTGACGCTGGCCGCGCTGATCGTCGTGCTGGGCATGATCGTCGATAACTCGATCGTGGTGATCGACGGCTATCTCGACTATCTCGGGCGGGGTTATTCGCGCTGGTTCGCCGCCGTGGAGAGCGCCCGGGAGTTCTTTCCCTCGCTGCTGCTGGCCACGGTCTGCATCTGCATGATCTTCTATCCGATCCTCTTCACGATGACGGGCATGTTCCGCGACTTCCTGACCTTCTTCCCGTGGACCATCACCATCAACCTGATGGTTTCGCTGCTGCTGGCCGTGCTGGTCATCCCGTTCCTCGAAATACTCATCATCCCCAACGTGCAGCCGCGTAGGGAGGATCGGAAATCCGTCACCGACCGGGTGCACGACTGTTACCGCCGGGTGCTGGCGTGGACCTTCCGCCACGGCTGGCTGACCATCTCGGCGGGCGTCGCCTCGGTGGTGGTGTCGCTGCTGATCGCCACACAACTGAAACTGCGCATGGTGCCCTTCGCCGACCGCGACCAGTTCGCCGTGGAAATCTACCTGCGTCCCGACACGCCGCTGGAGCGCACGGAGGCCGTCGCCGACTCGGTTTACCGGGTGCTGCATGCCGACGGGCGGGTGAAGTCGGTCACCTCGTTCGTGGGGTGCTCGTCGCCGCGCTTCCAGATGAGCTACGCCCCGCAGATCGCGGGCAAGAACTACGCGCAGTTCATCGTCAACACCACGTCGGTGGACGATACGGAGGCCATTCTCGACGAGTACGCCGATGCCTGGGCCGAGCGTTTCCCCGAAGCCTACGTCAAGTTCAAACAGCTCGACTACCAGAACGTTCCCTCGCTCGAATTCCGCTTCTACGGCAGCGACATCGACTCGCTGCGCCTCTCGGCCGACCGGCTGATGGCCCGCATGCGGCAGATGCCCGAGCTGGTGTGGGTGCACTCCGACTACGAAGATCCGCGCGCGGTCGTCGATGTGAGGCTCGATCCCGTCACGGCGCCACAGCTGGGCATCACGCGGACGCTCGCGGCCGTCAATCTGGCGCTGGCCGCCGGGGACGTGCCCGTGGGTTCGGTCTGGGAGGGCGACTACAAACTGCCCGTCGTGCTGAAAAACGACGCGCGGCAGGGCGAACGGTCGCTGGCCGACATCGGCGACACCTACCTCTCCTCGTCGGTGCCGGGGGTGAGCGTCCCCCTGCGGCAGGTCGCCGACGTGGAGCCCGTGTGGAGCCAGTCGAAGATCGTACACCGCAACGGCATGCGCTGTATCACCGTCTCGGCCGACCTGAAACGCGGTGTCAACGCGATGCGGATGACCTCGCGGATCAATGAGGTGCTGAAAAACGAGATCGCGCTCCCGGCGGGCGTGGAGACCGAGTTGGGCGGCGCCCGCGAGTTCGACGCCGAGACCATTCCGCCCATCGCGTCGGGACTGAGCATCTCGCTGGTCATCATCTTCTTCTTCATCCTCGTGAACTTCCGCAAGTTCGGCATCACGCTGGTCATCATGGCCGCCATGTCGCTGTGCCTGTTCGGGGCCATGATCGGGCTGTGGATCGCCGACTTCACTATCGGGCTCACCTCGGTGCTGGGATTCATCACCCTGCTGGGCATGATCGTCCGCAACGTGATCCTGATGTACCAGCATGCCGAGGACAAGCGCAAGGTGTGCCGCTGGTCGGCGAAGCTGGCCGCCTACGACGCCGGCAAGCGCCGCATGGTCCCCATCTTCCTCACGACGGCCACCACGGCCGTGGGCGTCGTGCCGATGATGTTGGGCGGCAGTACGTTCTGGGCCCCCGTGGGCCTCACGATCTTCGCCGGGGGCATCGGTTCGCTGATCCTCGTGGTGACGATCCTTCCGGTTCTCTATTCAAAAATCTACAAGTGATGAAAAAGGCATTCATATATCTGCTCTTTGCGGCCTCCGCTCTTCCGGCGGGAGCCCAGACCCTTACGCTCGACGAATGCCGCGCCGCGGCCGCCGAGCACAACCGGACTTTGCAGAACAGCCGTTACGACCTCGAAGCGGCCCTCCAGACCCGCCGCGAGGCGTTCACCGGCTACTTCCCGCAGGTGTCCGCCACGGGCGGCGTTTTCCAGGCCCAGCACGGGCTGGTGCAGGCCGACTTCGGCATGACCGTTCCGCAGCTGGGGACGATGAACCTGCCGCTGTCGATGGTCAAGCGGGGGCTCGTGGGCGGCATCACCGCCGTGCAGCCCCTCTTCGCGGGGTTGCAGATCGTCAACGGCAACAAGCTCGCCCGGCTGGGCGAGGAGGTCGGGCAGTTGCAGCTGCGGAAGACCGAAGCCGAGGTCCGCGAACAGACCGACACCTACTATTGGCAGATCGTCTCGCTGCGCGACAACCTCTCGACCATCGGGGCCGTGGAACGGCAGCTGGAGGAGATTCACCGGCAGGTCGAACTTTCGGTCAAGGCGGGTCTTGTGACCACGAACGACCTGCTGCGCGTGGAGCTGCGTCAGCAGGAGATCGCCTCGAACCGGCTGAAAGTCGAGAACGGATTGAAGGTGTCGAAAATGTTGCTGGCCCAGCATATCGGCGTGGACTGGCACGGGTTCGATGTCGGGGATGCGGATTTCGGGGAGCCCGAGGCGCCGGGGGCTTTCTATGTTTCGGTCGAGGAGGCGCTCGACCGCCGGGCCGAATACCAGCTGGCCGAAAAGAACGTCGAGGCGCAGAAATACCAGAAGCGCATGGAGCGCGGCAAACGCCTGCCGACGGTGGGCGTGGGGGCCGGGTATCTCTATTATAACGTCACGGACAAGGACGTGGACGACGGGCTGGTTTTCGCGCAGGTTTCGGTGCCGATTTCCGACTGGTGGGGCGGCGCCCATGCGCTGAAAAAGGCCCGCATCCGCGAACGGCAGGCCGAGAACGACCGGCAGCAGGCCCGCGAGATGCTCGCCGTGGAGATCGAACGGACCTGGAGCGAGGTGGTGGAAGCCTATGCGCAGATCGAGCTTACGCGGCGTTCCGTGGCCTCGGCTGCCGAGAACTTGCGGCAGAACCGGAATTTCTATCAGGCCGGAACGGCCCCGCTGACCGACCTGCTCGATGCCGAGACGCTCTACACCCGGAGCCGCAACGATTTCACTTCGGCCTGCTCCGCTTACCGCACTTCGCTGGCCCGATACATGCGTGTGACGGGCCGCTAAAAAAAGCCCTGCCGAACGCGGCAGGGCTTTTTCGTGTCGGTCACTCCACGAACCGCCGGGTCACGCGCCAGCGCTGCATGAGCCATACCGTGAGCCAGCTCGCGGCGAAGGCTCCGCAGGCGATCAGCGGGATGCGCACCAGCGCCGGAAGTCCCGGAATCCGTTGCACGAGGTCGTAGCCGGCCTGCACGAAGATGAAGTGGCAGAGGTAGATGCCGAACGTGGCACCCGCCAGCCGCGAAAGCCATGCGCGGGGCCTTGCGGCGGCTTTCTGCACGAGGATAAAGACCGGGGCGGTCATCAGAAAGACGTTGATGCCGGCGAAATACCAGACGATTTCCAGATAGGCGTAGTTGCCCGGGAACGCTCGCTGCATCATCACGTAGCCCGCTCCCGTGACGAGGTAGCCGACGAGGAACGCCGGGATGCAGATGCCCAGCGTCTTGCGCCAGCTCCATGCGGGCGGGAATTTCACGAGGTAGAAAGCCAGCACGAGGTAGCCCGCGAAGCCCGAGACGTAGTAGAAGGTTCCGAATTCGTTCCAGTCGCAGACGCCGTAGAGGCCCATGTTGCCGTAATTGCCGGCGTAGCCCAGCGCCGGGGCAAGCATCTTCACATAGGGCAGCAGCAGCGTCGCACCCCAGATGCCGAGTACGATCCGCAGGTCGCGCCGCGAGGCCCGTTCGAGCCATGCGCTCAGGATCGGCAGGATGAAATAGAGCCCGAGGAGCATGTAGAGATACCAGAGCGGGGTGGTGTCGTAAGTGAAGTTGAAGACGAAAGTCCACATCTTGCGGAGCGTGGCTTCGCCGGTGAACAGCGCGGGGTCGATCGACGGGCTGGCCGTGCCGACGCAGCGCATGTAGAGGAAATAGAGCACGGGCAGCGCCAGCGACCAGAAGACGAGCGCCCCGAGGATGCGGCCGATACGCTTGCGGTAGAAGGTTCCGGCATCGGTCCGCACGGGCAGCAGCAGCACGCCCGACATCATTACGAAGAGCGGCACACAGGCCCGCACGAGACTGCCGGCCAGCGCCCCTTGCAGGAAGGTCGCGCGGTCGCTGTCGAACACGGCGACGAAGGGGTCGCAACTGTGGGAGAAGACCACCAGAAAGCAGGCGATCACGCGCAGGAGGTCTATCCAGCCGATGCGTTCGCGTGCCGGGGCGCCGGGGTCGGGGAGTCGGTTCTTCATCGTCGGGGCGCCTAAAAGGTGTTGCGGCGGATCATCTGGAAGTCGCACTTGACCTTGGAGAGCGATTTTTCGAGGATCATCCGGGCCACCAGCACGCCCATCTGCCGGAAATCGGTCGAAATGGTCGTCAGGCCGTTGAGGATGATCTCGTTGATCGGCGACTCGTTGTAGGAGATGATGCTGATGTCGCGGCCCACGCGGTAGTTCCGCTCGCGGGCCCGGCGCACCAGTTCGATCAGCCCCAGGTCGTACTGGCTGTTGAGAATCAGGTAGACTTCCTTTTCGCGGATGATCTCGGGGGTGATCTCCGTGTGGAACTCCACGGCGATCCCGTTGTCGCGGCAGAACCGCTCCACGGCTTTGCCTACCGAGGCGTAATAGAGGCTCGACGGAAGCGTCACGACGTTGAACCGGGAGCAGGTTTTGAGTTTCTTGAGCCCGTATCCCAGCCCTTCGTAGGCGTCGTTGGCGAAATCCTGATAGACGGCGCCGTAGTTGCCCGGCAGCTCCTTCATCCAGTGATCGACCAGAATGAGTTTTCGGTTGGGGATGCGCGTGAGTATCTTCAGCACCCGTTTCTGCGAGGCGGCGTCGAGCGGAAAGTGGGGCGTGATGACATAGTAGTCGAACAGGTCGAGATTCTCCTCGACGTAGTATTCCAGCAGATCGACGTTCTGGTTGTGGAGCCGGATGGTGATCTCGGCCGCGTCGCCGATCTCCCCGGCGAACGAGTTGAAAAGCACCTGCTTGTAGTTGCTCAGCTTGTCGAACAGCACGAGGACGCTCATTTTTTCCGAGACCCCTGCGGCCGAAACATAGAATCCCTTGCCCTGTCTGGCGTCGATGAATCCCTTGTTCCGAAGGATGGAGTAGGCTTTTTTGACGGTCTCCTTCGAGATGTCGAGCATGGCCGAGAGCTCGTTCATCGACGGCAGCAGGCATCCTTCGGCATACTCGCCGCTGCGCACCAGTGCCTCCACCTGCCCCACGATCTGTTTGTAAACCGGGACTTGGCTTTCATGATCTATTTTAATCGTTTCCGGCATGTTCTGTCATTAAAAAATGAAATAATAGTTGGTTTGTTCGTTTTTTTGCGTATATTTGCACCACACTACACAACACCAATCAAAGCAAGTACCACACCTCACAACTTTTATGTTGTCGTGTTACAAATATATGAAAAAAAACGCTAACCACTTTTTTTAATGAAAAAAACTTTCTTTCTCGGCCTCTCCAGTCTTTTGCTCGCCTCGGCCGCCCCGGCACAGCATTGGTCGCTGACCTGGAAAAAGATGCAGGCGGTTTCTCCCGGACTCGAACAGATCGGTTCGCTGTCGGCTGCCTCGTCGCGCGAGCTGGCCAACCCGCGCTGGTCGGTGGGATGCGAGTGCCTCGACCGCGAATATGCCGATTTTTCGGCTTACAAGCCGTATGTGGGCGAGCTGGGCGTGGGCGCCGCGCGCATCCAGAGCGGCTGGGCCCGCTGCGAGCAGAAAAAGGGGAAATACGAATTCGGGTGGCTCGACGAGGCGGTTGACGGACTCTGCGAACAGGGCATCCGTCCGTGGATGTGCCTCGCCTACGGAAATCCGGTGTACGGGGCCCAGAAGAGCTTGGGATCGCGCATATTCACCGACGAGGAGACGCTGCGGGCCTGGGAACGCTATGTGACGGCCGTGGCGCGCCGTTACAAGGGCCGCGTCAGCGAGTGGGAGGTGTGGAACGAGCCGAACCTTCGGGGCGCCGACCAGTCCGCGGCCTATGCCGAACTGCTGATCCGCACGGCCGAAGCCGTCCGCAAGGTCGATCCCGAGGCGGTCATCATCGGCTTCGGCCTTTCGCGCATGCCGCTCGGATTCACGGGCCGGGTGCTGGACATCGTCCGCGAGCGCGGCAAACTGGACCTCATCGACTATGTGAGCTTCCATCCCTATTACGAAAATCCCGACGACGCCACGCCCGGCATCGAGGCGCTGGCCGAATTGGTCGCCTCCTACGATCCGCGCATCCGCCTCTTCTCGGGCGAGAGCGGCTGCCCGGCGGTCCTCGAATGGGCCCACGCGCTGCGCTACCACGAGTGGAGCGAGTACAGCCAGGCCAAATGGGTCGCGCGGCGTCTGGCCAACGATTTCGCGCTGGGCATCCGGTCGTCGATTTTCGCCATCGCAGACAATCAGTATCCCAATATGTTGCAGTCGTTCGGGCTGCTGCGCACGAACCTGCTGAAACAGGTGGTCTACAAACGGCCGTCGTATCATGCCATGCAGCACATGGTCAACCTGCTGCACCGCGGGGTGAAGCCGGCGGGAAGGCTGGCGTTCACGGCCAATACGGCCCGTGAGATCGCCCTCGTGGGACTGTCGGATGCCGACGGCAAGCCGATCGGCGCGATGTACTGGTACTCCGACCGCATTCCGGGCGACGAACTGGCCTGGGACCGCATCGAGATGAGCGTCGAGGGGCTTTCGCTGGAAGACCCCGTGCTCGTGGACGCCGTCACGGGCCGCGTCTACGACCTGCCGCTGCCCCACGGCAGCCGCGACGGAGGCCGCATGAAACTGACCGGATGCCCGGTGTGGGACGCTCCGATGCTGCTGATCGAGCGCAGCGCCGTGCCGTTCCGCGGCGAAGCCGTCGAACGCAAGGCCGCCGGAACCCGTCAGGATATGCTTTATTGACCCAGCTTTTTCGTTAAGCCGAGCGCAGGGCCGCATTCGACCGGGCGCTGCCGAGGCGAAAGTGCATAAATGAACCTATAACCAATGACAACCGCAACCGTCGGGAAGAAAAACCCGAAGTACAAATGGGAGGTGCTGGCCCTGCTGTGGGTCGCCTATCTCCTGAACCAGGCCGACCGTCAGGTCTTCAACGTGGTGCTTCCGCTCATCCGCGAGGACCTGGGCCTGAGCGATGTGGCCATCGGCTCCATCGCCACGGTCTTCAACCTTTTCTACGCCGTGCTGGTGCCCATCGGGGGACTGGTGGGCGACCGTTTCAGCCGGAAATGGATCGTCACGGGAAGTATCCTGTTCTGGAGCGTGGCCACGATGTTCACGGGCCTCTGCAACGGGTTCGTGATGCTCGTGCTGATGCGCAGCGTCGCCACGGGCGGCGGCGAGGCATTCTTCGGACCGGCCAACTATTCGCTGCTGGCGCAGTACCACGACAAGACCCGGGCCTTCGCCATGTCGATCCACCAGACCGCCTACTACATCGGCATCATCATCAGCGGCTACGCTGCGGGCTATGTCGGGCAGCTGTGGGGCTGGCGCAGCGCCTTCTACGTCTTCGGCGCCGTCGGCGTCGTGCACGGCGTCATCATGGCCGTGCGGCTGAAGGACAAGAAGGAGCCGGCCGCCGTCGCCGCCGCGTCGGCCGCGGAGTCCAAGCCCCGGTTGACGGAGGGCTTCCGCATGGTCTTCACCACGCCGACGGCCCTGATCCTCACCGTCTGCTTCTCCGGGCTGATCTTCGTGCTGACGGGCTATCTCACGTGGATGCCGACCTACCTCTACGAGAATTTCGGCATGGACCTCGCGGGCGCCGGCTTCCACTCGATGTTCTACACCCACCTGTTCGCCTTCGTCGGCGTGCTGCTGGCCGGACGCCTCTCGGACAAGCTCGGAAGCCTGCATCCCGCATGGCGTATGGCCATGCAGGGCTTCGGACTGCTGGCCGCCGTGCCGTTCATCGTCCTGATGGGCAACTCGGTCACGCTGTGGGTCATCTACGTCGGGTTCGCCGGCTTCGGATTCGCCCGCGCGTTCTTCGACGCCAACACCTACACGGTGCTCTACGACGTTATCCTGCCCCGGTATCACTCCTCGGCCTCGGGCGTGATGATCATGACCGGATTCGCCATCGGCGCGCTGGCTCCGCTGGTGCTGGGCATGGTGAAGCAGGCCGCGGGGCTGTCGTTCGGCATCTCGATGCTGGCCGTCGTGTGGCTCGTGTGCGGCGCGGTGATGCTCCTGGGAGCCAAATATTTCTATATGAAGGACTATAACAAGATCAGACATGAATAGTAACCTGAAAACCAGAAAAGCGAAAGCAGGTCTGCTGCTGATCGCGTCGCCCCGTTTCAAGACGCTGGGCGAAGGGCTCCGGCGGGGCACGTATGCCGAACGCAAGGACGCCGATGTGAAAAAGATACTTGCGACGATGGAATTCCTCGACGTTGTGTTCCCCGGGATCGTCTACGACAAGGAGGAGGCCGTGGAGGCTATGGACCGCTTCTACATGGAGAAGGTCGATTTCGTCATCGCCGAGTTCCTTTCGTGGTCCGAGGACTTCGCGTGGATACGCTTCCTGCGCGACATGCCCGAGGTGCCGATCCTCTTCGTCAACGTCGCCAAGGACCACGTTTCGTTCCGGGACACGCTGGACGAGGACGACTTCATCGACTACCTCTGCGCCGGAACGCTCGTCGGATCGCTCGAAGCCTCCGGGTCGGTGCCCCGCACGGGACGCCGGCACGTGAAGGTCGTGATGGGTTCGCGCGAGGAGGTCACCGGGCAGATCCGCCTCTTCGCTTCGGCGGCCCGCGCCCGCGCCATCCTTCGCCAGTCGAACCTGGGGTTGCTGGCCAACTACAACGAGGCCATGTGGTCCACCTACATCGACCCGTACGACTTGTTCACCAAGCTGGGCCCCGAAATCCGCTTTCTGCCCTATTCGACCTACGGCGAGATGATCGACGCCGTGAGCGACGAGGAGTTGCAGGCGTACTGCGGCGAGCTGACCTCGCGCTACAAGATGATGGACGACGTGGCGCGCGACAAGTTCGAAGCCTCGGTGCGCGCCTCGATCGGCTTGCAGAAGATGGCCGAGCGGTCGGACATCGACGTGATGGTCTTCAACGACATCGACCGGGCCATGTTCGAGCTGGTGGGCTTGCGCGCCGGGTTCTACCACCCGTGGTTCAACGACAACTGTTCGGTGCTGGTTCCCGAGGCCGATATCGGCGCGGGTCTCATCACCTACCTGCTGAAGCTGATCTCGGGCAAAAACGTCAACTTCCTCGAACCCTTCCACATCGAGTCCGACTACGGCACCTTCGCCGGCGGCCATGCCGGTCCCAACGACCACAACGACCCCGCCTGGCAGCAGAACGTGGTCATCGCCCGCGACGTGCGCTTCGCCAAGACCTCCTACAAGTATGCCGGGGCTCCGTTCGCCTGGTACCGCATCTCGCCGGGGCGCAAGACAATGGCGCAGCTGGTGGAGTGCGACGGACGCTACAAGCTGGTCGCCACGCTGGTCGATTCGCTCGAAGGCGATCACATCCTGGCCACCTATTCGCACAGCATCTTCCGCCCAGTGGTTCCCGTCGAGCGGCTCTTCGAAGAGATCTTGAAAATCGGCACCACGCAGCATTTCGCCATCGTTGACGGCGACTACCTGCGCGAGCTGGGCATGTTGGCCGAGATCATGGACTTCGAATATCACGAAATTATGAATTAACCCTATAAAACCGTATTTCTATGAGTTTCATGTACAACCCCTTTCCGTATGACGACCCCCGCGCCGTCAACCGTCCGGCACTCCCGAAGAAGACCGTCGGGGCGGTCGTCGCCGGAACCTCCAAGGCTGCCGCCGCCCTGGCCGGGGAGATCGCTTCCCGCCTGAAAGCCGCGCCCGGCAAAAACGTCGTCGTCGGGTTCGACGGCTACGCCACGGCCGACTGGACGCGGATGGTCAACCTGCTCTCGCAGCAGCTGCTGGGCAAAGGGATCGGAGTGGACGTAGCGGCGTTTACCGAGGTGCTCAAATCCGAGCGGGAGATCGCCGACATGATCAACCCCAATCTGGAATGGGACACTTCGAAGGACCCGTCGCTGCTGTTCGGTCGCCTGATCGAGCGCGGTTACGAGGATCTGTTCGACGCGTCGAAATTCGCGGCGTTCAGGCAGCGTCTCGAGGCACTCCGGGCCCCTGCCGCCGAAGGGCGCGTGCTGATCGTCTACGGCAGCGGATGCCTGGTCGAGGAGGTGCGCGGACTCTATGACATCAAATGCTATTTCGACGTGACGCCCAAGGAGGCGATCCTCCGCATCCGCCGCGGCCAGTTCGCCAACCTCGGCGACCGGGTGGCCGCTCCGGTCAACCGGGTGATCCGCCGCTGCTACTACGTCGATTTCGAGATGGGCGTGCGTCACCGCGGCAAGCTGCTGCGCGGCGAGCTGCTCGATTTCTACATGGCTTCGGACAGCCCCGACCATATCCACATGATTCCGATGGAGGCGTTGTCCGACATCTTCCGGGCGCTGGCCGGCTATCCGTTCCGCTGCAAGCCGGTCTATTTGGAGGGCGTGTGGGGCGGCACCTACGTCAAGAAGCTCCGCAACCTGCCCGACTCGATGCGCAACTGCGCGTGGGTCTTCGACCTGATCCCGATGGAGGTGTCGATCGTCGTCGAGGCCGGGGACGAAAAGATCGACTTCCCCTATTTCTCGTTCGTGCAGAAGGAGGGCGAGGCCATCATGGGCCGTCCGTGCGTCGAGAAGTTCGGCGGTTACTTCCCCATCCGCTTCAACTACGACGACACGTTCCACAGCAACGGAAACATGTCGATCCAGGTGCATTCGGGGGCCGAATACAATCAGAAGAATTTCGGGGAGCTGGGCCGTCAGGACGAGAGCTACTACGTGGTGGTGGCCGGACAGGACGCCAAGACCTTCGTGGGCTTCCGCGACGATGCCGACACCGAGCAGTTCATCCGCGACATCAAGCTGGCCGACACCGAATACAAGCCCGTGGACTACCTGAAATACGTCAGCTACGAGGATTCGAAACCCGGCTTGCAGGTGATGCTTCCCGCCGGGACGATCCACTCGTCGGGCCGCAACCAGGTGGTGCTCGAAATCGGCAGTCTCACGATCGGCTCCTACACCTACAAGCTCTACGACTACCTGCGCGCCGACCTCGACGGCAAGCCGCGCCCCATCCACACGTGGCACGGCGAACGGACGCTGGCCTACGAGCGCACGACCAGCTGGGTGCGCAATAACATCGTCCAGCAGCCCCGCACGGTGCGCGAGGGCGACGGCTGGGCCGAGAAGATCGTCGGCGAGCACGATTTGCTCTACTTCACGCTGCGCCGCCTCGAATTCGAGAAACGCATCGAGGACGACACCTGCGGCAAGTTCCACGTGCTGACGCTCGTGGACGGCGAACGCATCCGCATCCGTTCCGTCGCACAGCCCGAACGCTATTTCGATGCCGAGTATATGGATATGGTCGTGGTTCCCGCGGACATGGGCCGTTACGTGATCGAGAACCTCCGCACGGAACCCATCTGCGTCCACAAAACGATGCTGAAAGATGGGTTCGACAAGGAATAGCTGCCGTCTGCTGCTCGATGTCGGGGGAACGTTCCTCAAATCGGCCGTGGCGGACGCCGCCGGGCAGCTTCTGTCCGGGTCGGAGTTCAGTTGTCCGATTCGTTCGGAGGGCTCCCGCGAGGAGATCGAAGGCTCCCTGGCCGCTACGGTGGCCCGGGGCGCGGCCTTCGCCGCGGAGCGGGGCATGGAGCTTGCCGGCATCGGCATCGCCATTCCCGGACCGTTCGACTATGCGGCCGGCGTCTCCCGCATGACGCACAAGTTCCGCAGCATCTGCGGTGTCGATCTGCGCGGCGTGCTGCACGCGATGCCCGGCGTTCCCGCCGATGCGGAGATCCGTTTCATGCAGGACGTGAACGCCGCGCTGGCCGGGGAGATCGCCCGGGGCAACGCCGCCGGATACGGCGCCTCGGCGCTCGTGTCGCTCGGCACGGGGCTGGGCTTCGCCCTGAGCCGTGACGGACGGGTGCTGTGCAACCCGGCGGGCGGTCCGAAGGTGGTGATCTTCAACCTTCCCTACCGCGACGGCATTTTGGAGGACTACGCTTCGAAACGGGGATTCCTGCGCATCTACGGCGAGCTTGCGGGCCATACGGACCCGGCGCTGACGGTGGCCGATCTGGGCCGCATGGCCGGCGAGGGGGATGCCCGGGCCCGCGAGACCTTCGCAACGGTCGGGGGCATCCTTGCCGCGGCGCTCCGCGACCTGCTCGTCGAACACGGCGTCGAGTGCCTCTTGCTGGGCGGTCAGATTTCGCGTTCGTTCGCCTATATGGAGGCAGCCTTGCGCGACGGACTGCGCGATGTCGCGGGGCTGACCCGCATCGCACCCGCGGAGCATATCGGCGAAGCGGCCTTCTACGGACTGCTGGCCCAGGCGGACGGCGTTTGCTGACATGCGGGCGTTGTGGAAAACCGTTCATTCGTGCGATTGTCTCCGAACCGGCGGGCATGTCGAAATATCTAATTGCTTTCATTTTTTTATCTTTGCAGGAGAGGCGGCTGCCTCTCCTGTTTTCGAATCGCAGAGACCATGACTGAGAAACACCGCAGATTCCTGCGCGCCGTGCGCGCTTTCATCCCCCGCGAGCGGGTTTACACCGACTACCTGCGCCGGTTGGCGTGGGGCACCGACGCGGGATTTTACCGGCTCGTCCCGCAGATCGTCGTGCGCGCCGCCCACGAGGAGGAGATCGTCCGCATCATGCGGGCGGCCGCCCGGCTGGACGTGCCCCTGACCTTCCGGGCCGCGGGCACGAGCCTTTCGGGGCAGGCCGTCAGCGATTCGGTGCTCGTGGTGGCGGGCAAACATTGGGAGCGTTGCGAGGTGCTCGACGGCGGCCGCGCCGTGCGGCTCCAGCCCGGCGTCGTGGGCGCGCGGGTCAACGAGGTGCTGAAACCTTTCGGATACCGCTTCCCGCCCGACCCGGCTTCGATCCGAAGCGCTATGGCGGGCGGCATCGTGATGAACAACGCCTCGGGCATGAACTGCGGCACGCATGCCAACAGCGACCGGATGCTGCTCTCGGCGCGGCTGGTGCTGGCCGACGGCACGCTGCTCGACACGGGCGACGAGGCGAGCCGCCGGGACTTTTCCCGGAGCCACGGGGAGTTTCTGCGCGCCGTCGAAGCGCTGCGCGACCGGGTTCGCGGCGACGAGGCCCTGACCCGGCGCATCCTGCACAAATACTCGATCAAGAACGTCATGGGGCTGAACCTGCTGCCGCTGGTGCGCTTCGACGATCCGTTCGAGATCATCGCCCACCTCATGGTCGGCTCCGAAGGGACGCTGGCGTTCCTGGCCGGGGTCACGATGCGCACCGAGCGCGAATACGAACACAAGGCCAGCGCGATGGTCTATTTCAGCGACATCGGCGAGGCGAGCCGCGCCGTCGTGGAGATGCGCAAGTTGCAGGACGCCGCCGGGGAGCGCATCGTGCACAGCGCCGAGATGCTCGACAGCAAGTCGCTGGCGTCGGTCGGCGATGCCACGGGCGAGGGCCTTACGGCCGTGCTGACCGAGACCAAGGCCCACACGCCGGAGGCGCTGGCCGCCAATGTCGCCCGCATCGGGGAGCTGCTGGAGCGGTTCGCGCTCTACGTTCCCGCACGGTTTACGGACGATCCGGCCGAGCAGGCGAAATATTGGGCCGTCCGTTCGGGCATCTTCCCGGCGGTGGGCGGCAGCCGTCCCGCCGGGACCACCTGCCTGATCGAGGACGTTGCCTTCCACATCGAAGACCTGCCCCGCGCCACGGCCGAATTGCAGGCGCTGATCGCCCGCCACGGCTACGACGACGCCTGCATCTACGGGCATGCCCTCGAAGGCAACTACCATTTCATCATCAACCAGTCGTTTTCGACCCCGGCCGAGGTGGCGCGCTACGAGGCGCTGATGAACGACGTTGCGGAACTCGTCGTCGGCAGGTACGACGGCTCGCTCAAAGCCGAGCACGGCACGGGGCGCAACATGGCGCCCTTCCTCCGCCGCGAGTGGGGCGACGACGCCTTGGCCGTGATGCGGGCCGTCAAGGAGTTGTTCGACCCTGCGGGACTGTTGAACCCCGGGGTGATTTTCAACGACGACCCCCGCTGCCACCTCTCCCATTTCAAACCCCTGCCGCTGACCGATCCCCTGATCGACCGCTGTATCGAATGCGGGTTTTGCGAGGTGAACTGCCTGACGTGCGGGCTGACCCTCTCGTCGCGCCAGCGCATCGTCGTGCGCCGCGAGATCGCCCGGCTGAAAGCCTCCGGCGAGAATCCGCGCCTCGTGCGGGAGCTCGAACGCGGCTACCGTTACCCCGGGGAACAGACCTGCGCCGGGGACGGGCTCTGCTCGACGAGCTGTCCCGTGGGAATCAATACGGGGGAACTGACCCACGCCGTGCGCGCCCTGAGGGTGCCGCCCGGGAGTGCGGGACATGCCGCCGGGGAGTTTGCGGCCCGCCGTTTCGCCGGGCTGAAAAACACCCTGCGCCCCGTGCTGACGTTGGCCGACACGGCGCACCGGGTTCTCGGCACCCGGACGATGACCGCTGCCGCGAAGGGGCTGCATGCGCTGGGGCTTCCCCAATGGCTGCCCTCGATGCCGCGGGCCTACCGTCTGCCCGAAACGCTGCGCACGGCGTCCGCGCCGGAACCGGACAAGGTGGTCTATTTCCCGAGCTGCATCAATCAGACGATGGGTCTCGCCCGCGAAACTCCGGTCGCGGAACCGCTGGCCGAAAAGATGGTCGCGCTGCTCCGCAAGGCGGGTTACGAGGTGGTCTTTCCCGAGAACATGGAACGTCTCTGCTGCGGCACGATCTGGGAGAGCAAGGGCATGGCCGACATCGCCGACCGCAAGACCGCCGAGCTGGAAGAGGCGCTTTGGCGCGCCAGCGGGGAGGGACGCTGGCCGGTGCTGTGCGACCAGAGCCCCTGCCTGCACCGCATGCGCGAGAAGATCGGCCGCATGAAACTCTACGAACCGGCGGAATTCATCTGGACCTTCCTGCGCGACCGGCTGGAGTTCCGGCCCCAGCCGGGACCCGTCGCCGTGCACGTCACCTGCTCGATGCGCCGCATGGGGCTGGACGGAGTGATCGTCGCGCTGGCGCGGCTGTGCGCCGACGAGGTGGTGGTGCCCGAGGAGGTCGGATGCTGCGGATTCGCCGGCGACCGCGGATTCACGCATCCCGAGGTCAACGCCTGGGCCCTGCGCAAACTGCGTCCCGTCATCGAACGCTCGGGCGCGAAGGCGGGCTACTCGAACAGCCGCACGTGCGAGATCGGGCTTTCGGCCCGTTCGGGCGTGCCCTACGTCTCGATCGTCTATCTGGTCGATGCCTGCACGACACCCAAAGAAAACCCCGGAGCCTGAGCCCCGGGGTTTTTCTCATACCAGCAGTTCGTAGTCGATGTGCCATACGCCCGTCTCCCCGGGAAAGACCCGGAACGGGGTGTAGGGTTCGAGGCAGGCCGCCGTGGGGCAGGCCCAGAAGACCATGTGCGACAGCTTTCCGCTGCCCGAAACCCGGATGCCCGCACCCGTGCGGAGGTTGCGGAGACTGAATCCGTACTCCCGGGCCTCGGGGTCATGACCGTGGAGGTCGCCCATGAAGACCGATTCGCCGGGGTTCAGCGGACGGCTGAAAGCGATGCCGTCGGGCGTCAGCGCCACGCTGTCGTAAGCCTCGCGCCACGTTCCCTCGGGGCGGAACGGGAAATGGATCGAGGTGTCGGGGCCCGTGGCCATGCGGTCCGGCGTGAAGAAGTTGTGGTTGTAGACATGGCCCGTGAGCGGCGCGGGACCGAGGTTTTTGAGCGTGTACTCGATCCGCAGGCCCGGGGCGTCGGTCAGCCGCAGCGTCTTGCGGTAGTCGTAGCCGTATTCGTCGCTCAGCAGCCGGTGGCGGAACTCCACGCGGTCGCGCTCGGCGGTCACCTCCCGGATGCCGGGATCGGCGATCTCGTAGAGCCGGAAGCGGTCGTAGGGCTGGTCGGAGAATTTGCGCAGCGTGCCGACCCCGATTTTGAGGAACTCCTGTCCGGGACGCGCCTGTTCGTAACCGATCTGGGTGAATTCGTCCGCGGGGCCCGTCAGTCCGTCGTGCCGCAGGGGATCGTGCCGGGGCTGCCATTCCGAGACGTAGCGGTGTCCCCGGCTGCGCAGGTCGCGTACGACGCCGCTCCAGTCGAAGCGCGTGCCCCGGTAGTAGCCGCATTCGGCGTCGGGGAGGCACACCACGGCCGAGACGTGGCGGTTGGCGATGCGCAGGGCGGGAGCCTCCGACACCCGGGTGCCGGAAGCTCTCGTCGTTGCATTCGGTTGCAGCTCGCGCATGGTTATTTCGTCTTTTCGTAAACCAGCACGGCGAGGTCGTATTGCCCCAGCGTCACTTCGCGGCCGTCGGCCGAAACCCGTGCGCCGCCCAGCGTCGAAGCCTCCGTGAAACGGTAGCCCGGAACCTCGATCACGCCCTTCACGGCGGCTCCCTCCTGCGTGCGGGTGGCCACTACGGCCATGCCGTCGCCGTTGGTGTAGGCGCGCGCCTCGATGCCGGGGTTCGACAGCGTGAAGCCCTCCGTGTCGCGGTAGGTGCCGACCAGCAGCAGGTCTTCGTACTTGCCCTTGATGGCGTTGACCTGGGCCAGATAAGCCTGATAATGCGGCGTCTTGTCGATCAGGTCGCGGCAGCGGTAGATCTCGATGTCGTTGCGCAGGCCCTTCAGCAGCGTGTTGTTCACACGGCGTTCGATGTCCGTGTCGTCGCGGATCTCGCGGTCGGAGATGATGATCTCGGGGAACGTGTAGCGGAACCAGTCGATGAAGCTGTACTTGCCGGCGGTGACCTGATAGATGTGGATGTAGTCGCAGTACTGCGCCGTGACATCGGTCAGCCACTCCGTGCCGAGCGCGAACTCGGGGTCGAAGCTGACGTTGCGGTCGCGGACCATTTTCAGCACCTCGGCCTTGTCGGCGATCACCCGCATGTTGGGCACCGGGAACTCCCGGCTCAGGTCCCAGTTGGTGGCGCGTTCGCCGTATCCGAGCTGGTCGTAGAAGACGCTGTTGGCGCCGTACTCGCGGGCGCGGTCGGCCCATTCGAGCAGCATCTTGCGCCAGATCGGCGCGCGGGTGTCGGCCACGACGAACGTGCGGGCGTTGTAGTCGGCCAGGAACGTGCCCTGACCCGTGAAGCGGTACTGTTCGAAGAGCTCGGCGCCCGTGTTGTCGCGGTAGCAGATCTCCTTGCCCCGGCCGCTCTTGTAGAACTCGCTCTCGCGGTCGATCAGCTTGCCGTTGAAATAGAGCAGCACCTTGCCGCCGTCCTTCTTGTAGTCGGCGATGGCCTTTTTCCAGCCTGCGTCGCCGCCCTGCGCGGGATCGGCGTTGTAGTGGGGATTGCCGTGGTCCATGCCCGTCTCCCACCATCCGAAGGTGAAGACGGCGTCGGCCCCGACGCTCTCGCCGACATCCTTGATGCGGCCCGGCAGGTCGGTGTACTTGAACAGCAGTTCGCCGTACTGGTGGCGGAAGATGATCCGCTGCCAGCTGCGCATCTTCTTGACCCACATCGGCGCGTCGCGGTGGTCCCACCACGTGTCGGCCCAGCGGCGGTAGTGCTTCGAAGTCTCGTGCCACGAACCCGTGTAGGGGGCTATGACGTTGGCGTCGCACGTCCACGTTTCGCCGGCGAAGCAGTGCGGGAACTTGTAGAATCCCGATTCCAGCCGCGTGAATTCGCTTTCGGCGTCGGGGTAGAGGCGCAGTCCGTGCCCCGTGTCCTGGAACGTCGTGTCGTGGCTGCCGAAATAGATTCCCTCGCTGTCGCCCACGTAGGCGAAGCAGTTCGAGGCCATGCAGCCGCCCGTGCCGCCCGTGACGGTGCGCATGGGGTATTTGGCGTCCATCTGGCGGAACTTCTGCGCCGGGGTCTTGTAGGGCGAAGCGTTGCTGTGGCGGAAAATCATGCCTTTGGGATCGTCGTACAGCTGGCCTCCGGTGTGGGTGAGCAGCAGCTTGTGGTCTTCGGGAAGCGGCATGCCGCCCACCAGCGGGTAGTGCAGTTCGCGGACGATCGTGTGGGGCTGGCCGTTCTCGATCTTCGACGCGAAACGCACCTCGTCGCCTTCGAGCGTGATGTCGAGCGTGAGGCGCATGTCGAGCTTCACGGCTTCGCGGGTGGTGAAGTCGGTGGCGTTCAGACGGTCGTAGGTCAGTGTCAGCGTGTCGCCCCGGTGCGAGATGCGGGGCGTCTGCTCCCCGGGCAGCACCTCGATCTCCTTGGCCTTCTGCGTGTCGTAGTAGAGGCGCCAGAGATAGTCGCCGCCGGCGTAATCCCGGCCGGTTTCGAGGTTCCTGATGCTGGTCAGGCGGCCCCGGTCGTCGATCGAGACTTGCAGTTTGTCGTTTCGGAGCGTGTGCTCTTTCGGAGCTGCCCCGGCGGCCGGGAACAGCAGGATGCCCGTACATGCGAGCAGCAATTTCACCATTTTGTTCATGTGTCTCTTCGCGTTGTCGCCGCACCGGCGCCGGACGCCCCGCGAAGGGCGCCCGGCGGGTCCGGCTTTGTGAGTTAGTAACCCGGGTTGTTTTCCTTGATGTTCTTCATGACCTGCATCGTGGTGGCCGGGAGAGGCCACAGATAGCTCTTCGGAGCCACGAACTTGCACTCGGCGAGAATCTGTGCGTAGGCGTTGCTGTTGAAGAAGTCGGCGGCGCCTTTGGCCACGGGGGCCATGAAATCGACGCATCCGTCCTCGTCCACCTGAGGCACGGCCCCGTGGAACCACATGTTGTTGTCGATATAGGCGCGCTGGAGCTTTTGGTCTTTCTTCGGCAGTCCGATCCAGGGGCGGTTGAGCACCTTCTCGGCGATGCGCCAGCGCCAGATGTCGTACAGGCGCAGGTTCTCGAAGGCGAACTCCATGCGACGCTCGGTGCGCAGGATCGTGCGGAGCTTGTCCTGCGACCGTTCGGTGATAGCCGGATAGTCGGAGGTGGCCGTGACGGACGCCTTGTAGGCGCGGGCGCGGACCTGGTTCATGGCGTCGAGCACCGTGTCGTCGATCTCGTTCAGCTCGATCTTCGCCTCGGCGTACATCAGCAGGACATCGGCGTAGCGCAGGATGAGCTTGTCGTTCTCGGGCTCGAACGGAGCCAGCCAGTCCTCATCGACGTGCTTTTTCAGCACCAGACCGTTGTAGGAGGCGTATTGGTTCGAGGTGCCCTGAATCTTGTAGGAGCGCGAGTCGTTGTTGACCACTTCCGCCCCTTCGCGCGAGCTGTACACCTTGTCCCGGTCGAAATGCGGGTCGAAGATCACGCCCAGATGCTGCGTGCCGTGCTCCACGATGGTATAGGTGCAGCGCGGGTCGCGGTGCTCGAACGGTTTGTGGGGGTCGTAGACCGTCGATTCGTCGATGGGCTTGCCCTGATCGTCGAGGAACGCACAGAGGAGGTACCACGAAGGCAGGCAGGTCGTGCAGGTCGGGGCTCCCGACAGACGGGGCAGTTTGGCCGTGCAGGCCTGACCGCCGAGATACTGGTATTTCGAGTCGTTCGACAGCGCTTTCGAGCGGGGAATGTTGAAGATGCCCTCGGGCGAGTGTTTCGTGGCGTTGCGGAACAGCTGTCCGAAATCCGAATGGAGGGTGTAGGCATTCAGCTGCATGCAGTTCCAGGCGGCGTCGCGGGCCTCCTTGAAGAGCTTCTCGGCCTCGGCCGGATCGTCGTCGCCGAAACCGCCCCGTTCGGTCGAGTCCCATTTGCGGATCGACGCGAAGTGGAGGGCGAAGCGGGCCTTCATGCCGTAGGCCGCGCCGCGCGTGGCGCGCTCGATCTCGCCTCCGTAGGATACGGGCAGGATCGGCGCTACGTCGTCGAACTCTTTGAGAATGTCGGGAAGAACGGTCCACATGTCGCTGCGGGTCAGTTCGTAGGCGCTCTCGCGGCCCTGCTCGGAGTCCATGTCCATATCTTCCGGAACCACGACGGGATCGCCGAAGTGGATCATGATGCGGGCGTAGAAGCAGGCGCGGTAGAAGCGGGCGTTGGCCATGATGCGGTCGTAGCGGGCCTGTTCGATCCGGCCTTCGTGCTTGCGGAGCTCGGTGATGATCTTGTTGCAGCGGTTGATGCCCGTGTAGGTGATGTCCCACATGCGGACCGAGAGCGGATAATCGGAGTTCACGCCGTCGATCAGGAAACGGCCCGGGGAGTTGCGGTTCTGCCCGTCGTCGGTCAGCATGTCCAGCTCGGTCTGGTTGCCGGAGGTCCATTCGTTGCGTTCCATGGGCCAGTAGGTGTGGTGGAGCAGGGCGTTGAGGTTCAGTTCGAACTGCTCGGCCGTCTGGAACCACGAGCCGCTGGCCGCCTTGTCCCTGGGCGAAAGGTCCAGGTCGCTGCACGAAACTGCCAGGCTGCCGGCCAGGGCGAATAATGCGATTTTAATGGTTTTCATATGCTTTTCTCTCTTTGATGCGACGTTAGAATTTGAGCTGTGCGGAGAAGAGTACCGATTTGGTGATGGGATAGCCGGTGGTGCCGACCTCGGGGTCCCAGCCCTCGGGGAAGTGGCTGTGGGTGAAGAAGTCGGTGAGCGTCACGGCGAAGCGCAGGCTCTTGACGTGGATTTTGCTCATCCACTTCTGGGGCAGGGTGTAGCCCAGCGAGATGTTTTTCACGCGGAAGTAGGAGCCGTCGAAAAGCCAGTAGTCGGAGATCGCATAGTTGTTGTTCGCGCTGGCCCACGAATAACGCGGGTATTTGGCACGCTTGTTCTGTTCGATGGTGTTTTTACGGCTCCACGAATTCCCCCCCCCGATGTAGGTGGCGAAGTTATACCACTGACCGCGGAGCGGCTGCACCATCTCGTCCGTCAGATAGGAGTTGCGCTGGCCGACGCCCTGGAACGTCAGGTTGAAGTCGATGCCGCGCCAGGCCAGATCGACCGAACCGCCGTAGTTGAAGTGCGGGAGCGAGGAGCCTAACACCCGGCGGTCGTAGTCCGTCGAGATGAGCGGATTGTTCGGGTCGCCGTCGCCGAAGTTCCGGTAGCGGATGTCGCCCGGGGAGACGTAGGAACCCATGGTCGCCGAATTCGCAACCTCCTCGGGGGTCTGATAGAGGCCCTCGCTGACGTAGCCGTACCACGATTGGTATTCCTCGCCCTCGCGGATGATCTTGCCGTTCGAGATGACCTCCTTGTTGCCGATGTAGCCCATCTTCGAAACGTCGTCCGAAAGGTTGAACGTGAGTCCGTAGCTGAAATCGCCGATGTTGTCGCGCCAGCCGAGGGTGATCTCCCAGCCTTTGGTGTTCATGTCGCCGATGTTGTCGTAGGGGTCCGAGAGTCCCATGATCGGGGCGATGGGGACTTGCAGGAGCATGTCGCGCGTCTTTTTGTAATACCAGTCGCCGGTCACCGACAGGCGGTTGCGGAACAGCGAGAGATCGACGCCCACGTCGAAGGTCGAGGTGGTCTCCCAGGTGATGTCCGTGACGATGGCGGCGGCCTGCGCATAGCCCGACAGGCCCGTCAGGGTCGAACCTACGTAGCCCATCGTGTGATTGTTGGCCAGCACGGCCTGATAGGGGTAGTAGCCCTTGATGCGCTCGTTGCCCAGCTCGCCGTAGGAGAGGCGCAGCTTGCCGTGGTCGAGGACCTTGCGGGCGCCCTCCATGAATTTCTCCTCGGTGAAGACCCAGCCCGCCGAGGCCGAGAGGAACGTGCCCCAGCGGCAGTCGGGAGCGAAGCGCGAGGAGCCGTCGCGGCGGATATTGCCCTGAACGTAGTATTTCGACTTGTAGTTGTACATCAGGCGGCCGAAATAGGAGCGGCGGGCCAGTTCGTTGATGTTCTTCGAGTTGGCCGTGACGCCGTCGGAGTTGCCGGCGTTCAGGTCGGGGATCAGCGAGTGGGCGTACGACGTGTTCTTGGCCACGATCGTACCCTCCTGATACCAGTAGTTCTCGTAACCGATCATGGCGCTGAAGTTGTGGTCCTCGCCGAAGGTGTGCCGGTAGTTGGCATAGACCTGCGTGGTGTGGGCGAAGGTGTCGCCGCGGTCCTCTTCGAGTTCCGTGGTCAGGGCGCTGCTGATGTATTTCGAACTGGTGAGGCTCTCCTCCTGATAGCTGAAATAGGAGGTCTGGCGCTGGAAGTCCTTGATCTTGGTGTAGGAGAACTGGGGCGAGAAGATGCCCGTGACGGTCAGTCCCTTGACGGGGGTGATGTCCAGCTGGAACTTGGCGTTGGCCAGGTACTTGTCGCTCTCCTTCTCGCCGGCCGACATCAGGGCTGCATAGGGGTTCACGCCGTCTTTGCCCGGGGCATAGCGTCCGTCGCTCCATTTGGCCTGATAGATGGGCGGGATGTAACGCATGCGATCCGAAGGCGATGAATGGGGATTGAGCTGATCCACGTAGCGCAGCGAAATATCGGCCGAGGCTTTCATCCACTTGAATACCTGTATGTCGTTGTTCAGACGGGCCGTGTAGCGCTTCCACGAGAGGTTCTTGCGGAACAGGCCGTCCACGTCGTCGAAGCCCAGGCTCAGCACCGAGCTGCGCTTGTCGCCGCCCGACTGGATCGTCAGGCTGTGCGAATGGCGCACGCCCACGTCTTTGAGTATCAGATCCATCCAGTCTACGTTCGGATAGAGGTCCGGATTCTCCCGGTTGAGCATCGCGTAGTTCTCGACGTATTCGCGGGAGTAGTCCTGATACCAGCCTCCCGAGGGCAGGTCGTTGTAGCGCAGTTCATTGACCGCCGCCATGTAGTCGCTGGCGTTCATGTACTCGGGTTTCTGGGACTGGAAATCGAGTCCGAGCGTATAATTATAGGTGACGCTCGCGCCCGACTTGCCGGCCCGTTTGGTGGTGATCAGGATGACGCCTGCCGCAGCCTGAGAACCGTAGATCGAAGCCGATGCGGCGTCTTTCAGGACGGTGATGTTCTCGATGTCGTTGGGGTTTACGTCGTCGATCGAGCCGGCCACGCCGTCGATCAGCACGTAGGGGTCGGACGCGCCGTCGGTCATCGAGGTGATGCCGCGGATGCGGATCGTGGCCGAGCCGCCCGGCGCCGAGTTGGTGCGGGTGACCGTCACGCCCGGCATGGCGCCCTGAAGGGCCTGCGAGATGGTCGGGGTCTGACGGTTGAGGATCGCTTCGCCTCCGATCGAGGAGAGCGACCCCGTCAGGTCCTTTTTCCGCATGGTGCCGTAGCCCACGACGACCACTTCGTCCATCGAGGTGCTCTCCTCCTGGAGCACGATGTCGAACGACGTGCGGCTGCCGATGGGCAGGGTCTGGGACTTGTAGCCCAAGTAGGAGACGAGGAGCGACGCATCCGCGGCGGGCTTTTTGGCCAGCCGCAGGGAGAAGTTGCCCTGAGCGTCGGTCGTTACGCCCTGCTGGGTTCCCGAGAGAATGATGGTAGCGCCGGGAACCGGCTCCCCTTTCTCGGTCTTTACGCTTCCCTGAATGGTGAAGTTCTGGGCCGAAGCGTACGATGGCGAAAATAGAATCGCTGCCAGAAGCGCACAGAAAGCCGCGATCATCCGAAAATCGCACTTTCTTTGAAATTCATCGTAACTTTTTTTCATCTTTTTAGAATTAGTAGTATATTTGCGCTGTACACCACACCACACAACAGATAAGACGGACGGATTTAGTGTGGTTTAGTGTGGTACAAAAATAAACGTAATATTTGATATTCCAAAGAAAAGACGATCTTTTTTGAATTTTTTCGCGGAATGTCACCAAAATGTAACGAGGACCGCCGGGCAGGAGATGCTTATGCACTTCGTCCGGATTGTTGAAACCTTAAACGAACCTTTACTTACACTTATGAAAAAGTACTTGTTATGGATATGCACGGCGGCGGCTCTGCTGGCTGCCGGGGCTTCCTGTTCCGACGACCCGGAAGTCGATAGCGTCGGCCGGGTAGGCATTCAGCAGGAGAGCCTGACCGCCGACGGAGCGGGCGAGGATCTGACCCTCAACGTGACCAGCAACGCCTATTGGCGCATCAATTTCACCGATCCCGAGACCGGCGAGTCGGTTCGCTGGGTCACGGCCAGCGAGACCAGCGGCATGGGCAACACCGCGGTGACGCTTAAAGTCGCCCGCAACCGTTCGACCAGCGCGCGCAGCACCTATGTCAATGTAATCACCGAATCGGAGTCCTCCGCGGTTTCGGTCCTGCTGTCGCAGAGCGCCGGCACGATCGGCGGCGGCGACGGGTACGATTTCCCGATCTCCCAGACGTTCGCCATCGACGCCGCCCTCGCGCTGGACAATGCCTTTATCGAAGGGGCTGTCTGCTACTTCGACGACGGCATGATCCTGCGCCGGACGGGTTCTCCGACCGTGATGGAGTTCAGCACCAAGACCCACACCAATCCCACGACGAACTGGTATTTCCAGCGGGGCGTCGTCATCGGGGAGTGGGAGACCGGCGATGCCCTCCAGCTCGAAATTCCGGTGAAGGAGGAGCTCTCGGGCGACCTGCGCTACTCCTACGGCAGCCGCCGCGACGGCACCCAGAGTGCCGGGCATGCCTGGGTCTTTGAGTGGAGCGCCGACGGTGAGAGCTGGACGAAGTTCGACGGCACTTGCTCCGGCGGAGTTTCGGACGCCGTCTGGAAGACGATCGACTTCACCATTCCGGCCGACAAGAAGATTCCGGCCGGCGGCAAGCTCTGGATTCGCCACCGCTGCACCGACGGCTCCAAGGCGAGCACCTCGGCCTCGAACCAGACCGTTGCTTATCAGAGTGCGTTCTGCATCACGAAGGCCCAGGCCGAGCCTACGACGGTTCCGGCGATGGACAACGACAAAGTGGTCTTCTCGACCGGTTTCGACGACGTGATCGACGCCAAAGCCGCCTATATCGACATCCCGCTCGACTTCATGTCGTCGTGGAACGACGGAGCCTATGCGCTGCCGCGCGAACAGTCCGGCATCGTGAATGTGGTCTCCTGCTGGAGCCGTCCGGGCTTCCTGCAAGTGGGCCGCGGCGACGAGGCTCTCATCACCCGCTACACGCAGGGGGCCTACACGATCAAACTGGCGTCGCGTTTCGAGGCGATGCGCATTTCGAAGTGCGATCTCAAACTCACCTTCCTCGCTTCGGCGATGATCGACGCCTACGGCAAACCGACCGATCCGGGCGTGGTCGTGAAGGCCGACGCCGAGAGCGGTGCGACGGTCGAAGGCGGCACGCTCGAAGGGGTGGCCGACAACGAGTTCAAGTCCTTTACGGTCTATGTGCGCAATGCGAAGTCCGAAACGGAGATCACCATCACGTCGGCCGACATGGCCTCCAGCACGGACGACGTGCGCTTCTTCCTCGACGACATCGTGCTCGAAGTCGAGGGCGAGCCGCAGCGTCCGAGCGCCGACGATCCCGTGAAGTCCGATATTTCGGCCGTCCGCGCCATGAAGGGCTCCGAAGCGGTGACGATCAGCGACAACTATTATATACAGGGCCGCGTGGTGGCCGTGGACAACGTTCCGGCCGGCTGCTTCGCCGTGCAGGATGCCGACGCCGGCATCTTCGTCGAACTGGCGGATCACGGCCTCGCTGTGGGCGATCAGGTCGAGGTGGTCGTGAAGGATGCCCGGCTCGCTGCCGATACCGACGGGCTGCTGGTGGTGACGCCGACGGCCGCCGACAAGGTGACCAAAACCGCGGCCGCTTCCGAAGTGCCCGCCGCACGGGCCGTCTCGGTGGCCGAACTGACGGCCGGGACCTACGAGGCGATGCTCGTCACGCTGCCCGAATCGCAGGTGATCGACGCCGATCTGTCGAAGACCCTGAGCGGGAACGTCACGCTCGAACTGGAAGACAAGAGCACCTATACGATGAAGACCTATGCTTCGGCGTCGTTCGCCTCGACGGCGGTTCCGCAGAAGCGCGGCGTGGTGAAGGGACTCGCCGGGGCGTCGTTCCTGCTGCCGACCTCCGCGGCCGATCTTGCGGCCATGACCGGAACCCGTTTCGGCGAAGCCGTCTACGCCATTACGCCGATCGACGGACATATCCGCCTGTTGGGAGAGCCGAAGAACTATACCTATGCGAATGTGACTTACGCTGATAAGGTGCTGACCTATGCCAATGGAAATACGATCACCAAGATCGGCGGCGGTACTGCGGCCAGTTGTGCGCTGAACGCATACACCTCGGGCACGAAGCTCTCCGACTACATGTATGATGCACGTTATTATATCGGAGGTTGGGGTGGAGATAACTGGCAGGATAACGGACTGGTGTTCAAAATGAAGGCGACTTCCCGTCTGGTGGGTAACCTGCGTTTCGGATTCAGTTTGTTCGGAGCCGCCAACTCGGATCTGCCTAAGAACTGGAAAGTGGTGTGGAGTGCCGATAACGTCAACTGGAACGAAGGTGCGCAGATTCTCAGTTTCAAGACCGATGTGATTACAGCTCCCGAATCGCTCGAAACGACTTTCGAACTTCCCGGAAGTGCGAATGCAGGCGGTTACAAACTGGCGATATTCAATATTCCGGATAACAAAGCCGTGGCTGAGGGCTCATATCTTTATGTCAAGGTTTGCCAGGCCGATAATGTATCGTTGTCCGGTAATCCGGTCGATCCGGCCAAGCAGGTGATTTTCATCAACGGATTCTTCCTGACGACACATGAAAAACGTGCCTATCATACCTCGAATCTGCCTTCCGGGACGAATGTGTTGCTGGCCGAAGGTTTCGACGATGCTTTTTGGGGCCCCGACTACTTCATTCCCTCCTGGCAGTATTTCGTCAGCCATAAGATCGCTTATGCGATGCCTGAAAAGTGGGAGAAAACCGGTTCCGTATTCGAACTGCCCGGATATATCCGGTTGGGAAATAACGGAACGGATGCCGACAGTAGTGTAACGACTCCTGCGCTGGAGGCTTTGGGTGATACGCCGAGCGATATTACGGTCAGTTTCAAGGCCGCTACGCTGTTGGTGGGTGCAAAGGGATATACTCCTGACAACCTGACGATCGGTGTGAGCGCTTCGATCGGTACGGTCGGGTCAGAGAATTATTTTCCGGCGTCGCTTACCGGGGCTACGGTCTCTCCCGTCGATGCCGCCACTGCTGACAAGATGGATGCCGAGTATATCCGCTGGTACGATTGCTCGGTCAAGGTGTCGGGTGCGACCAAGGATACGAAGATCACATTTTCGTGCACCGGGCGCCATTTCTTCGACGACATCGTGATTACGAAGGACTAACCTGAATAACTATAAAAAAAAGCTATGAAAACACTGAAGTATCTGCTTTGTGGAATTACAATGTGCGCCCTGGCGTGCTCGTCGAGTAAGGATGACGGACCCGGACCCGACAAAGGCGAATCGAACACGCTGAAAATAATGTCGTTCAATGTCCGCTACAACAGCGCCAACGATGAGGGCGACACGAATTGGGAGGTACGCAAGGCGGCCGTCGTGAAGATGATCAACACGGTTCAGCCCGATGTGGTCGGCTTGCAGGAGCCGCGCACGGAACAGCGGACCTATCTGAAAAACAACCTGCCGAACTACGGCTATCTGGAGGTTCCCGGAACAGGGGCCGGAACGGGCGGAAACACCTGCCTGATCTATCGTCAGGACCGCTTCACGAAGGTCAACGACGGCTATTTCTTCCTCAGCCCGACCCCCGACGAGCCCTCCCGCTGCTGGGATGTGGGCGATTCGCAGTGGCGGACTTCGGTTTGGGTTCACCTGAAAGAGAAGGAGACCGGCAAGGAGTTTTTCTTCCTCTCGACGCACATGCCCGTGCGCACCAATTCCAGCTATCCCAACGAGCCCTATATCCAGGCGCGCATCAACAGCGCCAACCTCAACGTCGAGCGGATGAAGAAAATCGCGGGCGAGTCGGCGATGTGCTTCATCGTGGGCGACATGAACTGTTCGGAGAAGGCCGCCGACGGTTCGGCCAACGCCGACGGCGTGCGTGCGCTGAAACCCTACCGGGACTGGATGAAATCGGGCCGCGACATCGCTCCTACGGGGGATGCTTACAGTTTCAACAACTTCGGCAAGGGAACGGCCGCGCCGAGCCGCAATCTCGACCATATCTTCTACCGTAACGTGACGATGGCCATGTCGTTCCGCACGCTGACCGACAATTACGGGGTGAAGTATGTTTCCGACCACTATCCGATCCTGCTGACGGTGTTGTTCTGACCCGAAGCACGCTTTTCAGACGAAAACCGCCCCGGCTTCTGAAAGCCGGGGCGGTTCCGTGTTTTCGGAATGCGGTCAGTTGACGATGACCGTCGGGAAGTATTCCCGCAGCAGGGCCGCCGCGCGGTCGAGCTCTTCGGGGGTGTTCTCCCGCACGTGGCGGAGCTTGTATTCCAGCCCCATCGCCTCGTATTTGTGGACCCCGAGGGTGTGGTAGGGGAGCAGTTCGACCCGCTCCACGGATTTATAACCTCCGAGACGCTCCCCCAGCGTGCGGATGTCGGCTTCGGCGTCGCTGTAACCCGGAACGAGTACATAGCGCAGCCAGAACGGTTTTCCGTGGGCTTCGAGCCATGCGGCCGTCCGCAATGTCTGCGTGTTCTCGCGTCCGGTGAGGGCGAGGTGGCGTTCGGGATCGGCCTGCTTCACATCCAGCAGCACCAGATCGACCAGCCCCAGCAGCTCTTCGACGGCCGGGTTCCACACCCCGCCGTTCGAGTCGATGCAGACATGGATGCCGGCCTCTTTCAGCGCGCGGACCAGCGGAACGAGTTCCGCGGCCTGGAACGTGGGTTCGCCGCCCGAGAAGGTCACGCCGCCGCGTTTGCCGTAGAACGGTTTCTGATCGACGGCCATGCGCAGAATCTCCGCAGGGTCGGTCGGCTTGCCCTCTCCGGCCTCGATCGTGTCGGGGTTGGCGCAGTAGAGACAGCGGAAATTGCAGCCTTGCAGGAAAACGACGAGCCGGAGTCCCGGCCCGTCGAAAGTTCCCATCGATTCGTAAGAATGTACACGAAGCATGATTGTTCCTTGTTTTTGAATGAGGGGTTCGGGCGCAGACAGGGTTCCGGTATGCGAATCCGGCCTCCGCCCCTGAAAGCGGCTTCTTAAGCCGCTACATCCGTTCGTGGAAGCTGCGGCTGATGACCTCCAGCTGGTGTTCGCGGCTCAGCTTCGTGAAGTTCACGGCATAGCCCGACACGCGGATCGTCAGCTGCGGATACTTCTCGGGGTGCTCCATGGCGTCTTCCAGCATCTCGCGGTTCAGCACGTTGACGTTCAGGTGGTGGGCACCCTTCGTGAAGTAGCCGTCGAGCATCGTCACGAGGTTGTCGATGCGCTCCTCGGCCGTCGGGCCCAGCGATTTGGGGACGATCGAGAAGGTGTTCGAAATACCGTCCTGCGAGTCGCGGTAGCGCATCTTGGCCACCGAGGCGAGCGATGCGATGGCGCCGCTCTTGTCGCGGCCGTGCATCGGGTTGGCTCCCGGGGCGAAGGCCACGCCCTTGAGGCGTCCGTCGGGCGTCGCGCCGGTCTTCTTGCCGTACATCACGTTCGAGGTGATCGTGAGCAGCGACAGCGTCGGGCGGGCATTCTTGTAGACGGGCAGTTTTTTGAGCTCCTCGCTGAAGTAGTAGACGAGGTCCACGCCCAGGTGATCGACACGGTCGTCGTTGTTGCCGTAGCAGGGGAATTCGCCTTCGATGTCGAAGCCTTCGGTGAGCCCCTCGGCGTTGCGGCGGGCCGTCACACGGGCGTATTTGATGGCCGAGAGCGAGTCGAGGGCGATCGAAAGACCCGCCACGCCATAGGCGAGGTTGATGCGGGGATCGGTATCGACGAACGCCATCTGGGCCTTCTCGTAGTAGTATTTGTCGTGCATGTAGTGGATGATGTTCATCGCCTCGTTGTAGACGCGGGCGATCTCCTTGAGCACCATCTTGTAGTTGCGCATCACCTCCTCGAAGCGCAGCGGACCCTCCGACAGGGCCGGGATGCCCTTGACCATCAGCGTGCCGGTGTTCTCGCAGCGGCCGCCGTTGATGGCCAGCAGCAGGGCTTTGGCCAGGTTGGTGCGGGCGCCGAAGAACTGGATCTGGCGGCCGATGTCCTGGAACGAGACGCAGCAGGCGATGCCGTAGTCGTCCGAGTGGCGGACCTCACGCATCAGGTCGTCGTTCTCGTACTGGATCGAGCTGGTGTCGGCCGAGACCTTGGCGCAGAAATCCTTGAATCCCTGGGGCAGTTCGGGGCTCCAGAGGATCGTGAGGTTGGGCTCGGGCGAAGGGCCGAGGTTGTAGAGCGTCTGCAAGAAGCGGAACGAGGTCTTCGTGACCTTCGTGCGGCCGTCGTTGAAGTGTCCGCCGATGGCCTCGGTCACCCACGTCGGGTCGCCGGCGAAGATGTCGTTGTAGGACTGCATGCGCAGGTGGCGCACCATACGCAGCTTGATGACGAATTGGTCGATCAGCTCCTGGGCGAACGACTCGTCGATCGTGCCGTGCGCCAGGTCGTATTCGATGAAGATGTCGAGGAACGACGAGACGTTGCCCAGCGACATGGCGGCTCCGTCCTGCTCCTTGACGGCGGCCAGATAGGCCATGTAGACCCACTGCACGGCCTCCTGCGCCGAGTGCGCCGGACGGCTGAGGTCCAGTCCGTAGTATTCGCCCATCGTGCGGATGTCCTTCAGGGCCTTGATCTGCTCGGCGACCTCTTCGCGCAGGCGGATGCGGGCGTCGGTCATCGGGCCGGTGAGGTTGCGCAGGTCCTGCTGCTTGGCCTCGATCAGACGGTCGGTGCCGTAGAGGGCCAGACGGCGGTAGTCGCCGATGATGCGGCCGCGGGCGTAGTTGTCGGGCAGTCCCGTCAGGAAGCCCAGCGAGCGGAACGAGCGGATCTCTTCGGTGTAGACATCGAATACGCCGTCGTTGTGGGTCTTGCGGTAGTGGGTGAAGATGTCCCGGACCTTCTCATCGACCTCCACGCCGTTCTCCTTGCAGGCGCGCGACACGACGTTGATGCCGCCGAAGGGCTTGATGGCGCGTTTGAGAAGTTCGTCGGTTTGCAGGCCCACGATCAGCTCGTTTTCGCGGTCGATGTAGCCGGCCTTGTGCGAGGTGATGGTCGAGACGGTCTTGTTGTCCAGCGAACGGACACCGTTATGCTGACGTTCCTCTTCGAGAGCTTTGAGACAGAGATTCCAGATGTGTTTCGTGCGCTCGGTCGGTCCCTGGAGGAACGAGGCGTCGCCCAGGTAGGGCGTGATGTTCGTCTGCACGAAGCTCGTCACGTTGATTTCCTTACTCCAAAGCCCGTCGATAAAGGTTTTGTTCAGTTCCATAGTTGCGTTATTGTTCGATTTGAGATTGAAATTGTCGCTTTTCGGCTGCAAAGATATGTTATTTTTTTCACAAGAACGAAAGAGCGCTTACATTTTCTTAAAATTTTTGAAAAAATACCTACGATCAGGTATCCCGTGCGTCCGGATTCGGATGCGATCGTTATTTCGGACGTTCCGGCTCCGCTTTTGTCCCGGCTAAGAGCCGGGTTTTAGGGGGCGATGGCAGGTCGGAGAGCTTCGGAAGCGGATATTGCGCTTTTACGGCTTTCTTGTTCGGCAAAATTGCGTACCTTTGGCGCATAAAATCCCGACGATGATGGAAGAATTGACTTTGACGACCCCCGCCCTGCTGTTTTCGGCCGTATCGCTGATCCTGCTGGCCTACACCAACCGCTTTCTCTCCTATGCGCAGCTGGTGCGCACGCTCAAAGAGCAGCATTTGCAGCACCCCTCGAAAGTCACGCGCGCGCAGATCGACAACCTCCGCCGGCGGCTCCACCTCACGCGCTCGATGCAGGCGCTGGGCGTTTCGAGCCTGTTCCTCTGCGTGGTGACGATGTTTCTGATCTATGTGGGGATGTTGCTTCTTTCGGCCTATGTCTTCGGGGCGGCGCTGCTGTTGCTGATCGCCTCGCTGGGCGTGTCGCTCTGGGAGATTCAGATCTCCGTCCGGGCGCTCGACATTCACCTGAAAGATATGGAGTCCGTTTAAGAAGCGGGATTCAGGATAATTGTCCGGCCGTGTTTAAGTCTCCCTTTTCAAAGGGAGATTTAGAGGGATTGTCGATATTTTGCCAGCGGCATCTTCGTTTATCGGGAATACCCCCGATAAACGAAGATGCCGCGACATCGCGTCACTGCATCTCCCACTAACCTACTTATGTAACCTAAAACCAACTTGTGAATCCGGTTCTCCGGTTTTCACATTGCAAAGATACGGGGCCGTCGTTTCAGCGGAATGACGGCCCCGTTACATTCGTGTTACTTCTGCTGTTCCAGGAAATAATGCTGGGATTTGAGCAGATTCCGCGACTGGAGTATCATCGTCTTGGTCTCGTTGAGGATCGTCAGGTAGAGCACGCTGGCGCGGGTGCTGCCCGAAGGGTTGCTGTGGATGCGCCGCAGCTGGCTCTTGATCGCCTCGACGATCGTGTCGAAGAGCTGGTCGCGCATTTCGAGCACCTTGTCGAGGTCCGAGAACTCCTTCGTCGAGAGCATGTCGTTGATCTTGTCGAAGATGGCCTCCACCTGGTCGTTCACGCGCATCAGATCGACGATCTGCTCCTTCGACAGCCCCTCGTGGTTGTTGTCGATGTGTTCGAACGCGGGCCGCGTGATGTGGATCAGCGCCTTGGTCACCTCCGAGAGATAGTCCGTGACCTGCACGTAGAAGTGCCCCGTGTCGATGTCGCAGCGTTGCAGGCGGCGCAGCGTGGGCATGATGTCGTATTTGCGGGCGCGGGCCTCTTCGAAGAGTTTGTTCGAGTCGCGGACCATCTCTTTCAGCACCTTGCGGTTCTCCTTGAAGACGGCGACCAGCGTGCGGTTGTAGATGCGCGTGACCTCCTGCATCGTCGTGCAGACCTCGCCGATGCAGGCGCACAGCACCTCGTCGGGCGTCTCGGCCGTGTCGAGCGGCAGCAGTTCTTTTTCGGCCTCCTCTTTCAGCGCGGGGCTCTTGCGGTGGCTGCGGACGAGCAGCCAGAAGCAGAGCAGCGTGAGCGCCGCCACGGCGATCCAGCCGCCCCACAGCAGCAGGGCCGTCACGGCCAGCGCGATGAGGAATCCCCCGAGCGCCGTGATGAACCACCCCGAGATTACGGCCATCACGCCCGTGATGCGGTAGACGGCGCTTTCGCGTCCCCACGAACGGTCGGCGAGCGACGATCCCATCGCCACCATGAAGACCACGTAGGTCGTCGATAAGGGCAGTTTGTAGGAGGTGGCGATGGCGATCAGGATCGACGCGGCAGTGAGGTTCACCACGGCGCGGATCATGTCGTAGGGGGCCGACGAACGCTCCTCGGCGGGCAGCGGCTCGAAACGGCGGTCGATGGCTTTCTGCATCCGCGCCGGGATCAGACCGGTCCACATCGTGTTCAGGACCAGCGTGGCGCGCACGAGGCTGCGGGAGATGAGGGTCGAGCCGAAGCGTTCGTCGCCCTCGTGCTGCGAGGCGAGCGAGAGTTCGGTTTCGGTGACGTGCTGCGACTTCTTCGAGAAGAAGAGCGTCAGCACCATGATGATTCCCGAGGCGCCCAGCAGCAGGAAGTTCGCGCGGGCGGGACCTTCGAGCGCCCCCATCATCATCGTCTCGCTGCCCGCCTCTCCGGCGATCCGCCAGGCGTCGTAGCCGGCCAGCGGCACGCCGATGAAGTTCACCAGGTCGTTGCCCGCGAAGGCCAGCGCCAGCGAGAAAGTGCCCGAGAGGATGGTGATGCGCATGATGTTGAGGCGCATGCGCTGGAAGATATAGAGGACGAGCGCCGCCGCGGCCCAGAAGGCCAGCAGCGTCAGCACGACGTGTTCGCCGACGTAGTCCGAGACGGCGGAGGGGATCAGCCCCGAGCTTTTCAGCCCCTTGAACAGCGCGAAATAGAGGATGCCGGCGAGCGAGATGCCGCACCATACGGCGCCCCAGCGCCTGAACGCGGGGGCGTAGCGGAACGAGAAGATCAGCCGCGAGATGTACATGAAGAGGGTCCCCGCGGCGAAGGCCAGGGCCACCGACAGGAGGATCGCCGCGATGATGACCATCGCCTTGCCCGTGTTGATGAACTGCGAGAGGTCGTGCAGCGAGGTTCCGGGGTCGCCGGCGATGCGGAACAGCGCGGCGGCCACGGCGGCGCCCAGCAGTCCGAAGACCATCGACACGGTGGTCGAGGTGGGCAGTCCCAGCGTGTTGTAGAGGTCCAGCAGCAGCACGTTGCCCAGCATCATGCCCAGGAAGAGCATCATAATCTCCCGGAAAGAGAACTGCCCGGGGTAGAAGACGCCGCTGCGGGCGACCTCCATCATGCCGCTCGATGTGAGCGTGCCGACGAGGATGCCGGCGGCCGCGACCCAGAGAATCACGCGGCGCGGGGCGACTTTCGACCCCAGGGCCGAATTGAGAAAATTGACGGCGTCGTTGGCGACGCCCACGACGATGCCCATCACGGCCAGCAGGGCCAGGACGACGACGATTGCGGTGAAAAGAGGGGACATGTGATTTATCCGATTTGGTTCCTTGTCGTCGCAAAGGTCCGAAACGGATATTACAAAGGTGTTACGGGGGTGTTGCAGGTTTGTGAAATGAAACGGGTCAGCCCTGTTTTTTCAGCGTGAAGACGAATTCCAGTCCGCCGCGGTCGCGGTTGCGGGCCGTGATGGTGCCGCCGTGGATCGCAACGGCGTTCTTGACGATCGCCAGCCCCAGCCCCGTGCCGCCGAGTTTGCGCGAACGCCCCTTGTCGATGCGGTAGAAGCGTTCGAAGATGTGCGGCAGGTGCTCTTCGCCGATGCCGATGCCGTTGTCCGCGAAGAGGATCGTGCACTCCTCGGGGGTGTCGTCCACGAGGCGGATGAAGATGTCGCGGCCTCCGGAGTAGGCGGCGGCGTTGTCCGCGAGGTTGCGGAACACCGACGCCAGCAGCGAGGGGCTGCCCACGACCTCGACCCGCCGGGGGAAATCGACGTTCACCCGCAGCCGTTGTTCGGCGGGCTTCAGCTCCATGTCGGCGGCCGTTTCGGCGATCAGGTCGTTGAGCACCACGGGCTCCTTGCGGATCAGCTGGCTCGCTTCGTCCATACGCGTTATGGTCGAGATGTCGGCCAGCAGGCTGCGCAGGCGTCCGGTCTGCGCGGCACTCTTTTCCAGAAAGTCCGTGCGCTTTCCGGCGTCGAGGTCCGGGTTGGCCAGCAGGGTTTCCAGATACCCTTGGATCGCCGCCACGGGGGTTTTCAGTTCGTGGTTGATGTTGTTCGTCAGCTGTTTTTTGATGCGGATCTTCTCCTGCTCCTCGTGCAGCGCGAGGGCGTGTTCGCGGTCGCGGTCGGCGGTGGTCTTCTGCAACCGTGCGTAGAGGCGGATGATGTGCTGCGAAATGTCGCCCAGTTCGTCGTGGGGGAAATCCGTGCGTTCGTCGATCCGCTCGCCCCGCTCGGCGCGTTCGGCGAACTCGTTGAGCCGCGTGATGTTCTGCCCCAGGCGGCGCGTGGCGAAGTACCCCGCGACGCTCATCAGCAGCGTGACGCCCAGCATGAACCAGAGAAATTCGCGGTCGGCGGCCAGCACCTCGCTCAGCGGCACGGAGTAGGGCACGGCCGTGCGGACGATGCAGCTGTCGCCGAGCATCGCCGAGTAGAAATAATTGCGGTGGGTGCTCTCGGAGTGGCGGCGGATGGTGTAACCCGTTCCGCGGGCCGCGGCTTCGGCCACTTCGGGCCGGTCGAGGTGGTTGGCGGCGGGGAGCGTGTCGAGCGAGTTGTCGAACAGAACGCGGCCGTCGAGGCCGACGATCGTCACGCGCAGGTCGCCGAAGGCGTTTCCCTGACGGGCGACGAAGGTTTCGGGAGATGTTCCCCCGTCCACGGCGTCGAGCATCCGCAGGTTGAGGAGTTGCAGCCGCGCGTTGAGTTGCTCGGCCTTGAAATGCTTCTCGCGGCCGTACTGGAAGAGGACGAAGCACGCCACCAGCGTCCACGAAAAGAGCAGCAACAGCAGAAACAGCCTCCGGTGGTAGGAGAGCCTACTCTTCAAATCCGTAACCATAGCCCAGCCGTGTTACGATGTGTCCGCCGTAGGAGCCTATCTTGCGGCGCAGGCGGGTGATGTTGACATCGACGGTGCGGTCCAGCACGATCACCTCGTCGCTCCAGATGCGGCGCAGAATCTCCTCGCGCGAGAAGATCACGCCCCGGTGGGCGAGCAGCAGGGCCAGTATCTCGAACTCTTTCTTGGTGAGCGCCAGTTCTTTGCCGTCCAGCGTGCAGACCTTGCGCCGGAGGTCCATGCCGAGCCCTTCGAAGGCGACCGTCTCCTGCTCCGCCGGAACTTCGACCGTGCGCCGCAGGACGCTCCGCACGCGGGCCAGCACCTCGCGCACCGAGAACGGCTTGGCGATGTAGTCGTCGGCCCCGAGGTTCAGTCCGGCGACCGTGTCGTCTTCGGAGTCCTTCGCCGTGCAGAAGATCACCGGGACCTTCGCCGTCGCGGGGTCGTCTTTCAGCAGCCGGGCCATCCGGAAGCCGCTCATTTCGCCCATCATGACATCGAGCAGGATCAGCGAATAACGCTCGGGGTGCATTCCGAGGGCCTGCTCGGCGCTGTACGCCACATCGACCTCGTAACCCTCGACTTCGAGGTTGAATTGCAGGATCTCGCACAGCGACTCTTCGTCATCGACCACCAGGATTTTGTGTTTTGCCATACATACGAGGTTTGAATCCGCCTCAAAATTACGCAACATTCACCGTTGTTACACGCCCTGCGGGGATATTTAACCGAAATGTAATAACGCTCCCTCCTGCGGCCCGCCGCGGAACGGGCCCTTACGCCCGTCCCAGCACCTCCATCTGCTGACGGATCGACTCTTCGTGGATGGCTTGCAGGACGGTGCGCATGAATTCGCGGTCCATGCCCATCTGCTCGGCCTGCCCGGCGCGGCGTGCCAGCAGTTCGTCGTAACGCTGGGCTTGCAGAACGGGCATGTTGTGCTCCTTCTTGTACTGCCCGATGTCGCGCGAGACGCGCATGCGGCGGGTCAGCAGTTCCAGCAGTTCGTCGTCGAGCTTGTCGATCTGCGAGCGCAGTTCGGTGAGGCTCTCGGTGGTGATCGTCTGGTCGCGGATCACGAGGTTGCGGATGATGTAGGCCAGCGCGTCGGGCGTCACCTGCTGGGCCTTGTCGCTCCATGCGCAGTCGGGCTTGCAGTGCGATTCGACGATCAGTCCGCCGAACCCGAGGTCCATGGCCTGCTGCGAGAGCGGGGCGATCAGTTCGCGCTTGCCGCCGATGTGGCTGGGGTCGCAGAAGATCGGCAGCGCCGGGATGCGGCGGTGCAGCTCGATGGGCACGGCCCACAGCGGATGGTTGCGGTAGAGGTTCTTGTCGATCGACGAGAAGCCGCGGTGGATGGCCCCGATGCGGCGGATGCCGGCGTTGTAGATGCGTTCGATGGCGCCGATCCACAGTTCGAGGTCGGGGCTCACGGGATTCTTCACCAGCACCGGCACGTCCACGCCGCGCAGGGCGTCGGCGATCTCCTGCATGGCGAAGGGGTTGGCCGCCGTGCGGGCGCCGATCCAGAGCAGGTCGATGCCGCCCTTCAGCGCTATGGCGACGTGCTCGCGGGTGGCCACCTCGGTGGCGGTGTACATCCCCGTTTCCCGTTTCACGCGCTGGAGCCAGGCGATGCCGGCCTCGCCGACGCCTTCGAAGCCTCCCGGTTTGGTGCGGGGTTTCCACAGTCCGGCGCGGTAGATGCGGAATCCCTCTGCGGCCAGCGAGCGGGCGGTCTCCATGACCTGTTCTTCGGTTTCGGCGCTGCAAGGGCCTGCGATGACCAGAGGTCGCCGGGGATCGACCCCGGGAAGCGTGATGGGTTGAATGTCGTTCATAGTGAGCTGATTTTATTGTTTTCGATTCGTATTAGATTGCGGGGTTGGGGCATTCGGCGTATTCGCCCAGAATGCGGAAGTCGCTGGTGAGGGGCCGGGCGGCGTCGATGGCCTGCCGGTAGCGCACCGGGTCGTCGAACGTGACATCGACGTAGAAGCGGTACTCCCATTCGCGGCCGATGATCGGCAGCGACTGTATCTTGGTGAGGTTGATGTCGTAGAACGAGAGGACGGTGAGCACTTTCGAGAGGCTTCCCCGGGTGTGCGAAAGGGTGAAGAGCAGCGAGGCTTTGTTCGTGTTCGCGGGGTCGGCGAAGGCTGCGGCGCGGCTCTCGTCGGCCAGGAGCAGGAAGCGCGTGAAGTTGTGTTTGTTGGTCTCGATGCCGCGGCTGAGGATTTCGAGCCCGTAGAGTTCCGCCGCATCGGCGCCGCAGATGGCGGCCGTTCCCGCGAGCCGCTCCCGGGCGATCTCCCGGGCGCTGCCGGCCGTGTCGTCGCGTTCGACGATCTTCATCGCGGGGTGCGCCTTGAGAAAGTCGCCGCACTGCATCAGCGCGATCGGGTGGGAGTGGACCTCGCCGATCTCGCCGAGCGTCTGTCCGGGCAGCGCGGCCAGCACGTGCGAGATGCGGAGTTTCTGCTCGCCGATGATCCGTGCGCGGCTCTGCTGCAACAATTCGTGGTTGGGGAGCAGGCTGCCCGCGATGGTGTTCTCGATGGCCGCGATGCCCAGCAGCGAGGGGTTCGCCGCCATCCGGGCGAACAGTTCGTCGAAGCTCAGGCAGGGGAGGATGCCGATCTGCCGGTCGTTGAAGTAGCTGCGCGCTGCCGTTTCGTGATAGCATCCTGCGATGCCCTGTATTGCGATCTGTTCCATAGTTCGTTCGAAAAAGAAAATCCCGCTCGGCCGAGCGGGATTTTCGTATCATCATTAATCTATATCTCTAATTTCATACAGTTAATTGCACGCGATCCCGCTTTTTCCCTTGCCGTAAAAGAAAAAGTAATAAAAATAATATGCGAAACCGTATGCTCTCATGGTCGAGATGGACTTTATCATCGGCAAATGTAGCGAAATAATCCGGAAAACCAAACTCCGGAGCCGTTTTTTTGCGAAAATCAGCGTTTGCGGCGCCGGAACCGCTTGCGCAGTTCCTTGCGGCGTCCGAAGGCGAGGCGGAAGAAGGTGCCTTGCAGCAGCGTGTCGTCGATGTTCCAGCCGCGGGCTTCGGCGTAGCGGTCGAGGATGAAGAGGAACGCCACGGCGGGGCAGGAGAGCCTCCGCAGGTTGACCATGCAGGCGCGGGGCCGCAGCGGCCGGTCGGCGAACCGCATGCGGTTGATGTCGATCAGCTGGAAGCGGATGGCGCCCGTCGCCGTGTCGCGGCGCCAGAGGACGTTGCCGTGGTTGAAGTCCCGGTGCTCGATTCCCTGTTCGTGGAGCTGTCCGGCGAAGCGGGCGAAGGCTTCCAGCACGGGGACGGTTCCGGCCGAGGGGAAGTGTCCGGTGGTCTGCGACAGGGGCGTGTAGTCCGAGCAGCGCGAGATGTAGTAGCTGTCGCTCAGCAGCCCGTGGCGGCGGTATTCGCTCCACGCGATCGGTTCGGGCGAGTCGATGCCCAGCGCCCGCAGCCGCACGGCGTGTTCATAGGAGCGGCGGGCTTTGCTCCGACGGAAGAAGGTGTAGACGAACGCCTGGAACAGGTTCGGACGGCGGAAACGTTTGACTGCGACCCGACACCCCCCCCCAACGTCGAAGGCTTTGATCGTGTTGCGTCCGGTATGGAGTACCTCGCCGCCGTTTTCGAACAGTTCGGGGAGGTGTTCCGCGAAGCTCCGCAGGCGATCCGAGGCGGGATTGACGTGAATGCGCATGGTGGAAAAATTTTATGCTGCAAAGTTACGTTCCCGAGGCCTATGGCGTTAGTCCTATTTGATTGCGAAGTTGTCCTGAAACGGAAAAGAGCCCCCCCCCGCAAAAGAGAAAAGCGGCAGTTCCGATGAACTGCCGCTTTCGTTGCCTGAGCTGACACCGGGACTTGAACCCGGGACCTCTTCCTTACCAAGGAAGTGCTCTACCACTGAGCTATGTCAGCAACATTCCTCTTTCGAGTGGTGCAAAAGTACATAAGAAAAATGAAAAGACCAAAAAAATGTACACATTTCACAATTATTTTCTATCTTTACTTCCGAATTATAATAAAATACAAATGAAACGTATCCTGATAGTAGGCGCCGGAGGCCAGATAGGTTCCGAGCTGACAGTTTTTCTGCGCGGGATCTACGGCGGTGCGAACGTCGTGGCAACCGATATGCGCGAATGTCGTACTTTGGCCGAGGACGGGCCCTTCGAGGTGCTGAACGCCCTCGATGCGACGGCTATGGCTTCGGTCGTGGCCCGCTACCGCATCGATACGATCTTCAACCTCGTGGCGCTGCTGTCGGCCGTCGGCGAACGCAATCCCCAGATGGCTTGGAACGTCAACATGGGTGCGCTCAACAACTCGCTCGAAGTGGCCCGTCAGCATCATTGCGCGCTGTTCACCCCCTCGTCGATCGGCGCTTTCGGACCTTCGTCGCCCAAGGACGGAACCCCGCAGGATACGATCATGCAGCCCACGACCATCTACGGTATCTGCAAGGTCACGGGCGAACTGCTCGGAAACTATTACCACCACAAATACGGCGTCGATACCCGTTCGGTGCGCTTCCCGGGCATTATTTCGAGCGTCACGCTGCCCGGCGGCGGCACGACGGACTATGCCGTGGAGATCTACTACGAGGCGATCCGCTCGGGGAAATTCACCTGCCCGGTGCCGTCGGACGTTTACATGGACATGATCTACATGCCCGACGCCCTGCGCGCCTGCGTCGAGCTGATGGAGGCCGATCCCGCGAAACTCCGCCACCGCAACAGCTTCAACCTCGCTTCGATGAGCTTCACGCCCGAGATCATCTGCGCCGAGATCAAAAAGCGGCTGCCCGCGTTCACGATGGACTACAACGTCGATCCCGTGAAGAAGGAGATCGCCGAGAGCTGGCCCAATTCGCTGGACGACACCTGTGCCCGCGAGGAGTGGGGCTGGAAACCCGAATGGGACCTTTCGCGCATGACCGACGACATGCTGGCGCACATCCGCACGAAACTTGCTGCGGAGTAAGCCATGAAACGCATCGTCCGAAGTTTACTCGTCCTTTTGCTGCTGTCGGCGGCCGTCGTCACGGGCGGCAGCCTCTATCTGCTCTCCTATTCGCTGACGCCCGACGCGACGATGGAGGCGAAAAATGCCTCCTCTTATAAATATATGTATGCCGAATACCCCTTCCTGCAACCGTGGATCGACAGCCTCGAACGCACCGGGGCGCTGCGCGATACGGTGATCCTCGGCGCAGAGGGCGAGCGGCTGCACGCGATCTATGCGGCGGCTCCCGAACCGACGGACCGGACGGCAGTGATCGTCCACGGCTACACGGACAACGCCGTGCGGATGCTGATGATCGGCTATCTTTACAACCACGATCTGGGGTGCAACATCCTGCTGCCGGACCTTTATTACCACGGGCAGAGCGAAGGACGGGCCATTCAGATGGGGTGGAAGGACCGCCTCGACGTGCTGCGGTGGATGGAGGTCGCCAACGACATCTTCGGCGGGGATACGCGGATGGTGGTTCACGGCATCTCGATGGGCGCCGCGACGACGATGATGGTTTCGGGCGAGGAACAACGCCCCTATGTGAAGTGTTTCGTCGAGGACTGCGGCTACACGAGCGTCCGGGACCAGTTCGCCAAGGAGCTCGAAGATCAGTTCGGGCTGCCGGCCTTCCCGCTGCTCGACGTGGCGAGCTGGCTGTGCCGGCTGAAATACGGATGGGATTTCCGCGAGGCTTCGGCCCTGAAGCAGGTGGCGAAATGCCGGCTGCCGATGCTGTTCATCCACGGCGACGCCGACGGCTACGTCCCTACGCGGATGGTCTATCCGCTTTACGAGGCCAAGCCGGGCGAAAAGGAGCTGTGGGTGGTGCCGGGCGCCGCGCACGCCGTCTCCTACCGGGACAACCGGGCTGAGTACACGCGCCGCGTCAGGGAGTTCGTGGAACCCCGCCTGAGAGGCGGGATTTAGGGGGCGGCGGTAAGTCCGGGCGTTTTTTATCCGGTTCTGCGCATCCGCTTTCGATAATATAAGGGAAACGGAATATGGAAAATGACTATAATTTGCGGCAGGCGCAGGCTTTTTACCGGATTTTGGAGGAGGCCGTCGGGAGCCTTCCCGCCGACGTGCGCGGGAGACTTTACCGCCCGGCCGCCGAGAATTGCGTGAAATGCGCCGTCCTGACGGAACTCCGCAGGCAGTTCGAGGAGTGCGGCTGCGATCTCGACCGGCAGTATGCGAAGTACGGCCGCTCGGAGTACTTTTTCGCCGATGTCATCGAGCCGGGGCGGGTCTATGAGATCGGGTATCCCCGCTGTCTTTGTCCGCAGGTCGAAGCCGGGTTCGTCGAGGCCCCGACCCACTGCGAGTGCTCCCGCCAGAGCATCCTTTGCGTCTACCGGGAGCTGATTCCCGACAAGAGCGTCCGGGTGGAGACGCTCCGGACTGTCCTCGCGGGGGATTCGGAGTGCCGCTTCCGGGTGACGGTCGAATGACCCCGGTTTAAGAAACCGGTTTTAGGGCGGCCGCGGCTCAGGGCGTTTCAGAGCGCCTTTTGCGCGGGAAACCGTTTTCCGCCGACATAAAAAACAAGCCGGGCAAACGCCCGGCTTGTTTTCGTATGGCGGAGATCTCCGCTTATTCGGCTTTGCCGTCCGAACCGAGAACCTCCTTGATCTTGTGGATGTAGAGCTTCTTCATGTTGTCGCGGGCCGGACCCAGGTATTTGCGGGGGTCGAACTCGGCGGGCTTGGTGGCGAAGACCTCGCGGATGGCGGCGGTCATGGCCAGGCGCGAGTCGGAGTCGATGTTGATCTTGCAGACGGCGCTCTTGGCAGCCTTGCGGAGCTCCTCCTCGGGGATGCCTACGGCAGCTTTCAGCGCACCGCCGTACTTGTTGATCGTTTCGACCTCCTCCTGGGGTACCGACGACGAGCCGTGCAGCACGATGGGGAAGCCCGGAAGTTCCTTCTCGATGGCGGCCAGTACGTCGAATGCCAGAGGGGGCGGAACCAGACGGCCCGTCTTGGGGTCTACGGTGCACTGCTCGGGGGTGAACTTGTAGGCTCCGTGCGAGGTGCCGATCGAGATGGCCAGCGAATCCACGCCCGTCTTGGTCACGAAATCCACGACCTCTTCGGGTTTGGTGTAGTGGCTGACTTCGGAGGCTACCTCGTCCTCGACGCCGGCCAGCACGCCCAGCTCGCCTTCGACCGTTACGTCGTACTTGTGGGCATATTCCACGACGCGCTTCGTCAGGGCGACGTTCTCGTCGTAGGGGAGCGCCGAACCGTCGATCATCACCGACGAGAAGCCCATGTCCACGCAGCTCTTGCACAGTTCGAACGAATCGCCGTGGTCGAGGTGCAGCACGATCTGGGGTTTGGCCCAGCCCAGCTCCTTGGCGTACTCTACGGCTCCTTCGGCCATGTAGCGCAGCAGCGTCTGGTTGGCGTAGTTGCGCGCGCCTTTCGACACCTGGAGGATGACGGGCGATTTGGTCTCGGCAGAGGCCATGATGATAGCCTGGAGCTGCTCCATGTTGTTGAAGTTGAATGCCGGAACGGCGTAACCTCCTTTGATGGCCTTGGCGAACATGTCGCGCGTGTTCACAAGACCGAGATCTTTGTACGATACCATAATATTAGATGTTTAGTGAATTTTGCTCTCAAAAAACCGTACAAATTTACTAAAAAATCTAAATAATAGCCTCTTTTTGTGAAAAAAATAACAGCCGGCGGGAAATAGTTGCGCAATCCGGATTGTTTTTTGTATTTTTGCATGAATTATCCACCGCAAGCAAACAACAAACAAATACGATCATGGCAGAATTCATCTATCAGGAGCCGTTTCCGATTCAGGACGACAAAACCAAGTACCGTCTTTTGACGAAGGAGTATGTGAAAGTCGTGGAGTGCGACGGCCGCAAGATCCTCAAAGTAGATCCCAAGGGGCTCGAACTGCTTTCGAAAGAGGCTTACGCCGACGTGTCGTTCTACCTGCGCGCCGCACACCTCCAGAAGCTGCGCAACATCCTCGAAGACCCCGAAGCCACCGACAACGACAAGTTCGTGGCCTACACGATGTTGCTGAACCAGGTCGTCGCGGCCGAGGGCGAACTTCCGACCTGCCAGGACACCGGCACGGCCATCTGCATCGGCCACAAGGGCGAGGACGTTTGGACGGGCGCCGACGACGCCGAGTGCATCGCCCGGGGCGTTTACGAGACTTACAAGGACCGCAACCTGCGCTATTCGCAGGTCGTGCCCTTCACGATGACCGACGAGAAGAACTCCGGCACGAACCTCCCGGCGCAGATCGACATCTACGGCGGCAAGCCCGGCATGGAGTACGAATTCCTCTTCATCACCAAGGGCGGCGGCTCGGCCAACAAGACCTTCCTCTATCAGCAGACCAAGGCGCTGCTCAACGAGGAGTCGCTCACGAAATTCATCCAGCAGCATATCTACGACCTCGGCACGTCGGCCTGCCCGCCCTACCACCTCGCCATCTGCATCGGCGGCACGTCGGCCGAGATGTGCCTCTCGACGGTGAAGAAGGCTTCGGCCGGCTATCTCGACGAACTGCCCACCTCGGGCAACGAGGGCGGCCGCTGCTTCCGCGACCTCGAGTGGGAGGAGAAGGTGCTGAAAATCTGCCGGGAGAGCGGCGTCGGCGCCCAGTTCGGCGGCAAATACCTCGTGCACGACGTGCGCGTGATCCGCGCCCCGCGCCATGCGGCTTCGTGCCCCGTGGCCATCGGCGTCAGCTGCTCGGCCGACCGGAACGTCAAGGCCAAGATCACGCCCGAGGGCATCTTCCTCGAAGAGCTGGAGAAGAACCCCGCGCGCTTCCTGCCGAAGGAGGCTCCCGCCATGTCGCCGGCCGTGGACATCGACCTCGACGAGGGCATGGACAAGGTGCGCGAGATTCTCACCAAATACCCGATCAAGACGCGCCTGAACCTCCGGGGCACGCTGATCGTCGCCCGCGACATCGCGCACGCCCGCATCAAGCGGATGCTCGACGAGGGCAAGCCGATGCCCGAGTACTTCAAGAAACACCCGGTTTACTACGCCGGTCCGGCCAAGACGCCGCAAGGCATGGCTTCGGGTTCGTTCGGCCCCACGACGGCCGGGCGCATGGACCCTTATGTGGACCTGTTCCAGGAGCACGGCGGTTCGCTGGTGATGGTGGCCAAGGGCAACCGTTCGCAGCAGGTGACCGACGCCTGCAAGGCCCACGGAGGCTTCTACCTGGGTTCGATCGGCGGTCCCGCCGCGATCCTTGCGAAGAACTCCATCAAGTCGGTCGAGGTCGTCGATTTCCCCGAGCTGGGCATGGAGGCCGTGCGCAAGATCTACGTCGAGAACTTCCCCGCGTTCATCATCGTCGATGACAAGGGGAACGACTTCTTCGCCGATTTCAAGCACTGAAATCCGTCCCCGGAGATACTAAGGGGCAAAACTTTACGTTGTAAAACCGTACGAACGATTTTATGGCAAGTTCGATGAGAGGTTTTTTTGCAAAAATATTCCTGACGGCACTTCCCGTGCTGGCGATCTTCTCGGCATACGCTGCCGAGAAGGTCACTTTTGAGGCCAATTCGCCGTTGACGGTCGCCGTCGGCGAGGCGTTCCGTGTGGAATTCGCGCTGAACGCCAAACCCGACGAAGACAGTTTCAAGGCGCCTTCGTTCGAGGGGTTCGACGTGCTGGCCGGACCCGCCGTTTCGCAGGGTTCGTCGGTCCAGATCATCAACGGCTCGATGACCAAGAGCGTCAGCTACACCTACACCTTCGTGCTGCTGCCGCAGGCTGCGGGCAACGTGACCGTCGGCGCCGCGGAGGTCAAGGTCGATGGCACGACCTACCGGACCCGGCCGCTGCCCGTCGAGATCGTCAACGAGGGTGAAGGCTCCGGGGCGCGGCAGCAGAGCGGGTCGCACCGCCCGGACGACGCGCAGACCGACGCCCAGAGCCAGATCGGCAAGGACGACATCCTGCTGCGGGCCGTCGTGTCGCGCACGTCGGTCTACAAGAACGAGCCGCTGCACGTGGCTTTCAAGCTCTACACCCGCGTTCCTTACGTGAACATCGTGCCCGAATCGGCCCCGTCGTTCAACGGCTTCTGGTCGCAGGACCTCACCGACCCCAATGCGGGCCGCGTGGGGCGCGAGACCTACAACGGCAAGGTCTACGAGACGCGTGTGCTGTACGACTACCTGCTCTATCCGCAGCAGGTGGGGGCGCTGGCCATCGAACCCGTGGAGATGACCGTCGTGGCGCAGGTCGTGGTGCAGAGCCGCAACGCCGACCCCTTCTTCGGAAGCGGCCGCGAGGTCTACAACGTGCCCCGCAAGGTGCAGAGCCAGCGGGCGGCGGTTACGGTCAAACCGCTTCCGACGGGCGCTCCGGCCAGCTTCAGCGGCGCCGTGGGCAACTTCACGATGGACGCCCAGTTCCCCTCGGAACGCATCGCGGCCAACTCGGGCGCGACCGTCACGGTGAAGATCTCCGGTACGGGCAACCTCACCTTCGTCCAGGCTCCGAAACTGCCGCTGCCGACTTCGTTCGAGCAGTATAACGTCAAGACCACCGAGTCGATCAACACCTCGTCGTCGGGCATCTCCGGCTACCGCCAGTTCGAATATCCCTTCATCGCGCGTGCCGAAGGCACCTACGACCTCGAACCCGTCGAGTTCACCTTCTTCGACCCCCAGCGGATGCAGTACGTGACGCTGAAATCGAAGCCGATGACGCTCGAAATCACCCCCGACGCCCGCGGCGGCGGAGGCGATGCGGTGGTGATGCAGGGCCGCGGCATGTCGAAGGAGGAGGTGAAGATGCTGGGGCAGGACATCCGCTACATCAAGCTGAAAGGGGCGCAGCTGCGTTCGGAGCGCGAGCCGTTCATTTTCAGCGCGGCCTACTGGATTCTCCTGGGGGGCATCCTCGTGGTGTTCGCCATGATCTACGTCGCTCTGCGGAGGCAGATCCGCGAGTCGCAGAACGTCGCCCTCGTGCGCGGCAAGCGGGCCAACAAGGTCGCCGTGCAGCGTTTCCGCGCCGCCCGGCGCTACATGGAGGAGCAGAACCGCCACGCCTTCTACGAAGAGATGCTGCGGGCGCTGTGGGGCTACATGAGCGACAAGTTCAACATCCCCGTCGCCAACCTCACGAAAGAGAACGTCCGCGAGGAGCTGCACAAACGGGGCGTTTCGTCCGAGGATTCGCAGCGGTTCACGGCCATCATCACCCAGTGCGACGAGGCGCAGTATTCGCCCGTGGAGTCGGCCCGCATGGGCGACGTTTATTCCGAGGGCGTGAACCTGATTTCGCGCATCGAGTCGGTGATAAAACGATAGTTGTTATGAAGCGATTGACCCTATTTCTGATCCTGTCATTCGGCGTTCCGTGCGCATGGGCGCAGGAGGGTATCGACAGCACGAAATTAGCCCAAATATCAGAGGCTAAAACCTTGGTAAAAACTGCGGTGCAGGCTGTCGCGGAAGGCGTTGTCGAAGGACTTGCCGGTGTTTTTGATGAGCCCGACGCTGTGGAGGCTTCGCCCGAACAGCTGTGGGACCGGGCCAATACGGCCTATGTCAACGGGGATTACCACGCTGCGGCGGAGATTTACGAAGGGATTCTCGCGCAGGGACTCTCCTCCGTGAAACTCTATTACAACCTGGCCAACGCCTACTTCAAGGAGGGGCAGCTGGGCAAATCCATCCTCTTCTACCGCCGGGCCCTGCGGCTGGCTCCGGGCAGCGACGACATCCGCTACAACCTGAGCGTCGCCGAGGCCCGCACGAAAGACAATATCGAGCAGATTCCCGAGTTTTTCCTCACGGAGTGGATGCGCGGCGTGCGCCACACGATGAGTTGCACGGCGTGGAGCATCCTGTCGCTCGCGGCGTTGGTTTGCGCTCTGGCGCTGTTTCTGGCCTACCTGCTGGCACAGCGTTTGCCGCTGCGCAAGACGGGGTTCTATGGAACGCTCGTCGCGGCGGCGGCGTTCATGCTCACGAGCTGGTTCGCCGTGGGCGAGCGGCGCGAGATGCTGGACGACACGCAGGCCGTGGTGATGTCGCTCTCGACGGCCGTGAAGAGTTCGCCCGACAAGTCGGCCACGGACCTCTTCGTGTTGCACGAGGGAACGCTCGTCGAGATCACCGACCGCCTGGACAACTGGTGCGAGATCACCATTGCCGACGGCAAGAAAGGGTGGCTCGAATGTAAAACGATCGAAACGATTTAGATGTCGAAACTTTTACAGGATGTCGTCGGCGAGCTTTCGAAGCTCCCGGGCGTGGGACGCCGTACGGCGCTGCGCCTGGCCATCCACATCCTGCGCATGGAGCGGGATTCGGTGGCCGAGATGACCGCCAGCATCGACCGCTTCCGCAACGAGGTGAAGTACTGCTCGCTGTGCAACAACCTCTCCGACGAGGAGGTCTGCCCGATCTGCGCCGACCGGGAGCGGGACCATGCGACGATCTGCGTCGTGGAGCAGGTCGCCGACGTGCTTTCGATCGAGAACACGCGCCAGTACCGGGGCATGTATCACGTGCTGGGCGGGGTGATCTCGCCGATGCAGGGCATTTCGCCTTCGGATCTGAAGATCGACCTGCTGTGCGAACGCATCGCCCGCGGCGGGGTGAAGGAGGTGATCCTCGCCATCTCGACCTCGGTCGAGGGCGAAACGACGCTTTTCTACCTGATGAACCGCCTGAGGCAGTTCCCCGGACTGAAAATCACCTCCATCGCCCGGGGCATCGGCTTCGGCGACGAGCTGGAATACGTCGATGAACTGACGATCACCCACGCCCTGCTCAACCGCCGGGAGATAGACCCCGCCTAACGAGCGGGTTGCGGCTGGAGCCGAAATGCGGCCGTCGGCCGCGGCAACGAAGGTACCAAAACACAATATAACTATGGATTTTGTAACGAACGAAAAACTCACCATCGTGGGTGCGGCCGGCATGATCGGCTCGAACATGGCGCAGACGGCGCTGATGATGCGCCTGACGCCGAACATTTGCCTCTACGATCCGTATGGACCGGCGCTGGAGGGCGTGGCCGAGGAACTTTTCCACTGCGCTTTCGAGGGTGCGAACATCACCTGGACGACCGACATCAAGGAGGCCCTGACCGGTGCGTCCTATGTCGTATCGTCGGGCGGCGCAGCCCGCAAGGCGGGCATGACGCGCGAGGACCTGCTGAAAGGCAACGCCGAGATCGCCGCCCAGTTCGGCAAAGACCTCAAAGCCTATTGCCCCGATGTGAAGCATGTCGTGGTGGTCTTCAATCCGGCCGACATCACGGGCCTCATCGCGCTGATCTACGCGGGGCTGAAACCCTCGCAGGTTTCGACCCTCGCGGCGCTGGATTCGACGCGCCTGCGCTCGGAGCTGGCCAAATATTTCAAGATTTCGCCCGACGAAATCCGCAACTGCCGCACCTACGGCGGCCACGGCGAGCAGATGGCGGTCTTCGCCTCGACGACGCTCGTCGCCGGACGGCCCCTTTCGGAGCTGATCGGCAAGGAGATGCCCGAGGGCGACTGGGCCGACTTGCAGCAGCGGGTGATCCAGGGCGGCAAGCACATCATCGACCTGCGGGGCCGTTCGTCGTTCCAGAGCCCGGCCTACCTCTCGATCTGCATGATCGCGGCGGCCATGGGCGGCAAGCCGTTCGAATACCCCGCCGGCGTGTTCGTGCACAACGACGAGTTCAAGCATATCCTGATGGCGATGGAGACCACCATCACGAAAGAGGGCGTCGCCTATAAGAACGTGCAGGGCACGGCCGCGGAGCACAAGAAGCTCACGGAGAGCTACGAGCACCTGTGCAAACTGCGCGACGAGGTGATCTCGATGGGCATCCTGCCTCCCGTGGAGGAGTGGGGACGCCTGAATCCGCACCTGAAATAGACCGTTTCCGCTGAAACTGAACATCCCGGTTCTCTTCAACAGAGGACCGGGATGTTTTTGCGGGACGGTTCCGTCAGGGCATCGCCTGGAAGACGGCGCGCAGTTCGCCGTCGCTCAGCAGCAGCAGCATCGGACCGTCCATGTCGTAGTGGGTCGTCGCTTCGAGCGCCTGGGCGAAGGCGTGTTCCCGCTCCATGCCGGGGCAGGCCATCATCGTCGAGGCGATAGGCCCCATTTTCAGGGTGCGTTTGTCGTCGGTCTTGTAGACCCCCGACAGACGGTTGCAGGCTCCGACGGCCGACAGGCGGTTGCCTTCGGCCAGCAGCGTGAGGGTGAACGTGCCCTTCTCGGGACGGACGGTCTCCCCGCCGAGCTGGATCAGCTGCCATTCGGTTCCCACCAGCGGGCGGCGGGCTTTTTTCTGGTAGGCGCGGCAGTTGCAGCATCCGGCGATAAGTGCCCCGGCGACAGCGACAACCGCGATTCTGAGCAAAATCTTCATCTGATTTTCGTTTGTTCGTTGCTGCAAATATAGGGAATTAATTGTACCTTTGGTGTCGCAAACGACATTATTGCCTATGAAAACCATCATCGCATCGCCCCGTGCGCCCAAAGCCGTGGGGCCCTATTCGCAGGCCGTGGAGGCCGGCGGCGCGCTCTATGTCTCGGGACAGCTCCCGATCGACGCCGCGGCGGGCCGGATGGCCGAGGGGATCGAAGCCCAGACGCGCCAGTCGCTCACGAATCTCGGCCACATCCTCCGCGAAGCCGGATACGATTATTCCGACGTGGTGAAAACCACCGTTCTGTTGCAGTCTATCGGCGATTTCGCCGCCATGAACGCCGTCTATGCCGAGTTCTTCACGGCGGAGATGCCCGCGCGCATGTGTTACGAGGTCGCGGCGCTGCCGATGGGGGCGCTGGTCGAGATAGACGCCGTGGCGGTGAAATAACTTCCGCGGACAATCCGCAAGGAGCGTCCCGGATGTCTGGGACGCTCCTTTTCGTTTTTTGTAGATAATTTGTGGATAAAATAGCTCCCCGCCGTTGGTTTTTTATCGGGAAAAGCCGCAATTTTGTAAACCCGGGATCTCCCTCCCCGGCGGAATGCAGAAATCTGAGAAAATAGATAAGTATAAAGTAGTTATGTCAAAAGCCACCAAAGCTGAAGCGCCGCAGAAAGTCAATTATAACGATGCGGTTGCCGAGTCGAAAGTCTATTTCGACGGAGACGATCTTGCCGCCACGGTGTGGGTGAGCAAGTACGCCCTCAAAGACTCTTTCGGAAACATTTACGAGAAGTCGCCGCGCGAGATGCACGAACGCATCGCCGGCGAGATTGCCCGGATCGAACGCAAATACCCCAATCCCCTTTCGGAGGGGGAGGCGTTCGAGCTGCTCGACCATTTCCGTTACGTCATTCCGCAGGGCGGACCGATGACCGGCATCGGCAATAATTTCCAGGTGGCGTCGCTGTCGAACTGCTTCGTGATCGGCCACAAGCATCCCGCCGACTCCTACGGCGGCATCTTCCGCATGGACGAAGAGCAGGTGCAGCTGATGAAGCGGCGCGGCGGCGTGGGGCACGACCTCTCGCACATCCGTCCCACGGGCAGCCCGGTGCTCAACTCGGCGCTGACTTCGACGGGTATCGTGCCCTTCATGGAGCGCTATTCGAACTCCACGCGCGAGGTGGCGCAGGACGGCCGGCGCGGCGCGCTGATGCTGTCGCTGTCGATCAAGCACCCCGACGCCGAGCGGTTCATCGACGCCAAGGTCGATACGGGCAAGGTGACGGGCGCCAACGTCTCGATCAAGATCGACGACGAGTTCATGCGTGCGGCGCTCGCCGGCAAGAAATACCACCAGCAGTTCCCGATCAAGTCGGACGCCCCTAAGTACGAACAGGACATCGACGCCAAAAAACTCTGGGAGAAGATCATCCACAATGCGTGGAAATCGGCCGAGCCGGGCGTGCTGTTCTGGGATACGATCATCCGCGAGAGCATCCCCGACTGCTATGCCGACGAAGGCTTCACGACGGTCTCGACCAACCCCTGCGGCGAGATTCCGCTCTGCCCCTACGACTCGTGCCGCCTGCTGGCCATGAATCTGCTGAGTTACGTGGAGAATCCCTTCAAGGCCGACGCGAAGTTCGATTTCGACAAGTTCCGCGACCATGTCGGCAAGGCGATGCACATGATGGACGACATCATCGACCTCGAATTGGAGAAGGTCGAGCTGATCATCAAGAAGATCGAGGACGACCCCGAAGACCTGGACGTGCGCCGCGTGGAACTGGAGCTGTGGAAGAAGATCCGCGAAATGGCGCAGAAGGGCCGCCGCACGGGGCTCGGCATTACGGCCGAGGGCGACATGCTCGCCGCCCTGGGGCTGCGCTACGGTACGCAGGAGGCGATGGATTTCGCCGTCGAGGTGCAGAAGACCCTCGCGCTGGCCGCTTACGGCGCGTCGGTGAAGCTGGCCGCCGAGCGCGGAGCCTTCCCGATCTACGATGCCGCCAAGGAGGCGAACAACCCGATGATCGCCCGCATCCGCGAGGCCGATCCGGCACTCTACGAGGAGATGACGAAGGTCGGCCGCCGCAACATCGCCATGCTGACCATCGCCCCGACGGGCACCACGTCGCTCATGTCGCAGACCACGTCGGGCATCGAACCGGTGTTCCGCACGGTTTACAAGCGCCGCCGCAAGATCAACCCCTCGGACCACGACACGCATGTCGATTACGAGGACGAAACGGGCGAAAAGTTCCAGGAGTACAACGTCTACCACCACAATTTCGTGAAGTGGCTGGAGGCGAACGGATACGACACGTCGAAGCTCTCGACGATCTCCGACGCCGAACTGGACCAATGGGTCGCCGCGTCGCCCTACCACGGCGCCACGGCCAACGACATCGACTGGGTGGCCAAGGTGAAGATGCAGGGCGCCATCCAGAAGTGGGTCGATCACTCGATCTCGGTGACGGTGAACCTGCCGAACAACGTTTCGGAGGCGCTGGTGGCCGACGTTTACCGCACGGCGTGGGAGTGCGGCTGCAAGGGCGTCACGGTCTACCGCGACGGCTGCCGCGACGGCGTGCTGCTGGAGAAGAACTCCAAGAAAAAGAAGCGCTGCGAGGGGCATCCCGGCGAGGTGCAGAAGCGTCCGAAGTCCATTCCCGCCGACATCGTGCGCTTCAAGAACGGCACCGAAGACTGGATCGCCTTCGTGGGCTTGCAGGACGGACGCCCCTACGAGGTCTTCACCGGCAAGATCGAGGAGGATGCCATGTATATCCCGCCGAAGATCAAGAAGGGATTCATTATCAAAGTGCGCGAGGAGGACGGCACGAAACGCTACGACTTCCAGTACACCGACCGTTACGGCTATACGAACACCATCGGCGGCATCTCGCGCCTGTTTAACGAGGAGTTCTGGAACTATGCGAAACTGATCTCGGGCGTACTGCGCCACGGCATGCCGATCGAGAAGACCGTGTCGCTGATCGAGTCCCTGCACCTGGACAGCGAGTCGATCAACACCTGGAAGACGGGCGTATGCCGCGCGTTGAAACAGTACATCGTCGATGGCACGAAGTCCAAGGGCAAGTGCCCGAGCTGCGGTCAGGAGAACATGGCCTATCAGAACGGATGCCTGACCTGTATGTCGTGCGGCTATTCCAAGTGCGGATGATCCTCCGCCGAATGGTCTGACCGGATATTCAGAAAAGGCCGGAAGGGTTCTCTCTTCCGGCCTTTTCTGATCGAAAACGCTTTTTGGCTGAACTTTTGAGGTGGAAGAGAATGGTTTTTGAGAGAAATGCTGTATTTTAGCGCAGTGATAATAACTTTTTAATTTAATTAGTTATGAAGAAAATTTATCTTACCTTCCTGATCGCGGCCTTCGCCTCGGCCACATGGGCACAAGACACCCCCAAGAAGCCGAGTTTCACGGGCTTCGTTTCCAACGGATTCTGGGACAACTGGGAAATTTCGGTCGGTGCGGGAGCCGGTACGGCGTTCAGCAACGGCAGCAACCTCAAGTCCTTCGGCGACCGCATCGGGTTCGAAGGCAATTTCTCGCTGACGAAATGGGTGCATCCCGTCGTCGGTCTCCGGGCGCAGCTGCAAGGCGGATGGTTCAATAACTACGATCCCGAAAAGGGCAAGATGGACTGGCCGTACATGTTCGTCCACACGGATGTGATGCTCAACGTCTCGAACTGGATCGGCGGTTACCGGGAGGATCGCGCGTGGTACGCCGTGCCGTTCGTCGGCTTCGGTTACATGGCCTCGAACTTCACGGACAAGAGCCAGCGCGACTTCGGCGCCTCCACCAATCAGGAGCTCGCCTTTACCTACGGTCTGCTCAGCAAGTTCCGCCTTTCGCCGGCCTTCGATTTCAACATCGAGCTCAAGGGTCTGCTCGCCAAGTCGGAGTTGTGCCCCGCCCAGATGAACGGACAGTATCTGCTCGGGTTCTCGGCTACGGCCGGTCTGACCTACCGCTTCAACAAGCGCAACTGGCAGCGCGGCGTGCCGGGCTATACGGCCGCCGACATCCAGGCTTTCCAGGATGCTGTGGCTGCAAGCATGGCCGCAGCGGCCGCCCTCGAAGCGCAGAATGCCCAGCTCGCCCAGCAGCTTGAGGACGCCGAGGCCAAGGCCGCCGCTGCGGATGCCGCTGCCAAAGCCGCAGTTGCCAAGGCTGCCGCCGATGCCGCAGCCGCTGCCCGGAACGCCAATACGCTGAGCCCCTATTCGATCGTGTTCTACGATTACGGCATGTCGAAGCTCACGTCCAAAGACAAGACCCGCCTCGAACTGATGGCCGACGTTATCAAGGACGGCCCGAAGGACCGCGTTTATACCATCGTGGGCCACGCCGACCAGCAGACGGGTACGGCTGCCGGCAACCGCCGCGTCGCCGACAACCGGGCCAAGAACGTCTACGATTATCTCGTGAAGTGCGGCGTGAACCCCAAGCAGCTGACTTACGAAGGCAAGGGCAACGAGCCGGACATCTACAAGAGCAACCAGAAGGCCAACCGCGCCGTGATCGTGAAGTAGGTCCGGACAGGTCTCATACGAAAAATGCCCCTCCGTGGTGAGGGGCATTTTTTTATCGGATGATCACGGCGTTGACCAGCCGGACGCCCGAACGGCGGTTGATCTCCTCCCGGAGCGCCTCGCGCTGGTAGAAGAGCTCCGAACGCAGCACGCTCGACTGGATGCGCACGTAGAGGATGCGGTTTTCGAGCCGCAGTTCGGTGGTGATCTCCGCGGCGCGGTCGCCGACGATCTCGCGCCACGTGTCGGGCAGTTTGCCTTCGGCGACCTTCGCGGCGACATAGGGGCGTTTGAAGAACTCCTCCAGCAGGTCGCCCATCAGCATCGTTTTGGTCCGTCTCATGATTCGGGTGTGTCGGGGTTTGTGGCCGTCCGTTCCTGCGTCACGGTGCCGTCGGCCACCGAGAAGAGGGCGTAGTCGCCGCCGGCCTTGTCGAGGATCGTTTTCAGACGCGTGGGATTGCAGTCGGTGATGAGTATCTGCCCGAAGGCGTCGTCGGAGACCAGCCGGATCAGCTGCTCGACGCGCCCGGCGTCCAGTTTGTCGAAGAGGTCGTCCAGCAGCAGGATCGGCCGTTCGCCCTTGGCCTCGGCGACGATGGTGTACTGCGCCAGTTTGAGGGCGATGAGGAACGATTTCTGCTGTCCCTGCGAACCGTATTTGCGCAGGGGGTAGCCGCCGATCCGGAGCACCAGGTCGTCGCGGTGGATGCCGGCGGTGGTGAATTCGTTGACGAGGTCTTTTTGCCGGGCGGCCAGCAGCACCTCTTCGAAGGGGCGGTCGTTCAGCTCCGATTTGTAATGGAGCTCGACCTGCTCGCGGTCGCCCGAAAGAATGCGGTAATACTCTGCCGCGACGGGTTGCAGCCGCTCGGCGAACTCCTGCCGGCGGGCGTGGATGGCCTTGCCGTGCTCGCACAGCTGCATGTCGTAAATCTGAAGCATCGTCTCGTCGGGCCGCATCTTCAGCAGGCGGTTGCGCTCGGCCAGCACGGCGTTGTAGCGCATCACCGAGTTGAGGTAGGGGCGGTCCAGCTGCGAAATGAAGGCGTTGAGGTATCGGCGCCGTTCGTCCGCGGCGTCCGAGATCAGCGCGCTGTCCGCCGGCGACACGATCACCGCGGGAATCAGCCCCACGTGGTCCGACAGCCGGTCGTACTCCTTGCCGTTGCGTTTGAGGACCTTGCCGCCCTTGCGCGAGAAGGAGCACACCACGCCCTCGCTCTTGCCTGCGTCGGTGGCGTACTGTCCCTCCACGAGGAAGAAGTCGGCTCCGTGGCGGATGCTCTGCGCGTCGGTCATCTGCAACGACGATTTGCACATCGACAGGTAGTAGACCGCATCCACGACGTTGGTCTTGCCCGCGCCGTTGTCGCCCACCAGACAGTTGATGCCGGGGCAGAGCGTAAGCTCCTCCTGAGCCATGTTTTTGAAATTCAGCAGCGCTATTTTTTTCAGATGCATAGGACAAAAGTACAAAAAATCCCGACACGACATTGCACATTGTGAATAGTTTTGTATCTTTGCCATCTACTATGCGCATTATAAACTAATAACACGAATAAGCAATATGGCAAAGCAGAACGTCGCCGAACAGGAAACCCTCGGCGAAGCAATGAACAAAACGGAGCTCTTTTTCGAGCAGAACGGCCGGACGATAGGGTATGTTTTCCTCGGCCTGCTCGTCCTCGCCGCGCTCGTTTTCGGCTATCGTGCGCTGATCGTTCAGCCGCGTGCCGAGAAAGCCGCCGAGATGATCTCCGAGGCACAGGTCCGTTTCGAGGGAGAGAACCCGGATTTCGAACTGGCGCTGCTGGGCGACGCCAACGGCGCGGGCTTCCTCGACGTGGTCGAGAAATACGGCTCCACGCCTTCGGGCAACCTCGCCAAGCACTACGCGGGCATCTGCTACCTGCGCACGGGCGATCTGGAGAACGCCGCGAAATACCTCGCCAAATTCTCCCATGTGAAAGGCATCCCCGGAGCGCTCATCAATGCGCAGAACTACGGTCTGCAAGGCGACATCGCCGTTGAGCAGCAGGACTATGCCAAGGCCGTGAAGTTCTACGAGAAAGCCGTAAAGGCCGCCGACAACAACCTGACGGCCCCGATGTACCTGCGCAAGGCGGGTCTTGCCGAGCAGGCTATGGGCAATTCGCAGAAGGCTGCGGCCTATTTCGAACGGATTCTGAACACCTATCCCGCCTCGATGGAGGCCCGGGAGGCTGAGAAACTGCTCGGCAGCGTAAAATAAAAGCGGAGGAAGACGATGGCGACCAAGAATCACAACCTTTCCAAATTCGACTCACCCCTGCCTTCGGCCGCGGACATGCGGTTCGGCATCGTTGTGGCCGAGTGGAACCGCGAGGTCACCGAAGCGCTGCTGGAGGGGGCCGTGCGCACGCTGCGTGCCGCAGGGTGCCCCGACATGAACATCCAGATCAAATATGTCCCCGGCGCCTTCGAACTGTCGCTCGGCGCCCAGTTCTTCGCGGAATACACCGATGTCGATGCCGTTATCGCGCTGGGATGCGTTATCCAGGGCGACACGCGCCATTTTGACTTCATCTGCCAGGGCGTGACGCAGGGCATCACGCAGCTGCAAATCCAATGGAACATGCCCATTGCTTTCGGCGTGCTGACGGTCAACGACATGCAACAGGCTCTCGACCGCTGCGGCGGCCGTCACGGCAACAAGGGCGACGAGGCGGCTGCCACGGCTATCAATATGGTCAAATTGCAGATCGACATGGAGGCGGCCTCTCCGGATCACGAACCGGACCGGCGCAACATCAACTGAAAAAAAGAGAGTCCTTTGCGGCTCTCTCTTTTTTTAGAACAGTCCCAGATTGTCGAGGAAGATCAGCAGCAGCACCGCCGGGCAGATGTAGCGCAGCAGGAAGATGAATACGCCGTAGATGCGGAATTTCAGCTCTCCGTCGTTCGAAATCTGCCCTTTGAGCACCTTTTGGTCGAGCTGCCAGCCGACGAAGATGCAGGTGAAGAATCCGCCTGCGGGAAGCAGGATGTTGGCCGTGAGGAAGTCGAGCGAATCGAAGACGCTGAGCCCGAAGATCCGCCAGCCGTCCAGCAAGCCCAGCGACAGCGACGCCACGGCGGCCAGCGCCATGCAGGACCCGGTCGTGGCCCATGCCGCGGCGCGGCGGCTCATGTGCCACTCTTCGTGCATGTAGGCCGTGATCACCTCGTGCAGCGAGATGGTCGAGGTGAGGGCCGCGACGACCAGCAGCAGGAAGAACACCGATGACCAAACCATGCTCAGCGGCATCGAGTTGAAGATGCCCGGCAGGGTGATGAACACGAGCGACGGCCCCGACGAGGGCTCGATGCCCACGCTGAAGACCGCCGGGAAGATCACCACGCCGGCCAATATGGCTACCAGCGTGTCGAGGATCGTGACGTTGAGCGCCGTGTGGCGCAGGTTGGTGTCGGGCTTGAAATAGGAGGCGTAGGTGACCATCGTGCCGATGCCGATCGAGAGCGAGAAGAACGCCTGCCCCAGCGCCACGAGCACCGTCGAAGGAGTCACCTTCGAGAAGTCGGGCCGGAAGAGGAACCGGACGCCTTCGCCGCCGCCCGGCATCAGCAGCGAGTGGATCGACAGCGCGATCAGGATCACGAACAGCAGCGGCATCAGCACCTTGGCCGAGCGTTCGATGCCCTTCTGCACGCCCATCGTGATGACGAAATGCGTTGCCAGCACGAACAGCGAGGTGTAGACCACGGGCCGCCACGGGTTGCGGATAAAGGTCTCGAAAACGGTTTTGTACTCCTCGGCGGAGCTGTATTCCGCCAGACTGCCCGTCAGCGAATGCACCATGTATTCGGCTGTCCATCCTGACACCACGAAATAGAAGCCCAGGATCAGGAACGCCGCCACGACGCCGTTGTAGCCCAGGAAGCTCCATTTGGGATCGAGGGCCCGGTAGGCGCCCACGGCGTTGCGGTGCGAGGCGCGTCCGACCGAGAATTCGGCCACCATGATCGGCAGCCCCAGCAGCAGCACGCAGCCGATGTAAATCAGCAGAAAGGCTCCGCCGCCGTTGTCGCCGGCCACGTAGGGAAACCGCCAGATGTTTCCCAGCCCCACGGAACTACCTGCCGCGACGAGCACGGCGCTCAGTTTGCCACCCAGCGTGGCACGACCCTGTGAATGGTGCATGGCTAATCCTGTTTATATAAAGGTATGCGCGCA